>OBAO01001209.1_pt1 | contig 16289 bp, 10 predicted proteins | sample 1517541 | NCBI WGS metagenome assembly OBAO01 (sample SAMN04571698, study PRJEB22368) | human gut metagenome | biome: human gut; material: stool | host: Homo sapiens | place: Luxembourg | collected 2012-08-10
TGGAAATTTATTTGCTGTCCTCCGTCAGCCACGCACGGATCTGGCAGTAATATCCGTCTGCCCATGCCTGATAGCCCCTTGCGGAAGGATGGATGCTGTTAGTCAGCGTCCGGCTGGTTTCCGTGAACCGGTTCGTCACCGGCTTGTCCGAATACGGAAATGCCAGACGGCGGTCCGTGCGAAGACCGTGGGCAAAACAGGTCACGTTTTTGCGGTACTTGCCGGCATCGAATGCCTTGATCAGTGCAAGGTTCAGCGTGTTGATGCTCATATGGAAGATACCCATGCTGGAACCGCACTGATAAGAATAATCCGAGCCGGGACCACAAAGACCGATACCGATCTTGCAGTTCGGGAAGCCCGTTTCCTTATCCAGCAGCGCATCGATGAACTGCTTCGCCTGATCCACGAACTTCTGCACCTCTGCTTCCGTGCGGTACAGTGTAGTGCCCTGTGACACATCATTGGTGCCAAGTGCGATCAGGAAGTAATCGATGCCCTCATAGCCGTTGGTCTCGCAGTATTTCTGGAAATCCAGACGGCCTTTGATCTTGTCCCAGAACGCATTCGTTTTGCCGGCGTAATCCGTATCTGCCAGATACCGGGCAAAGGTCCAGCTGCCGCGTCCTTCGTGCTTGCCGCCAGACGGTCCTCTCGTTCCCAGCTGGTAGATCACGCAGTCATTATCCTCTGCCAGTAGACGGTACACTTCCGTTGCCACAGAACCATTGTCCACGAGAGAGTCTCCACAGATGCAGATATTCTTCGTGAGCTTGTCCTTCAGCTTATGGTGGACCCTGACCTGGACAGGTTTGGACGATACCGTATGGCAGTCATCTTCATCCAGACGGCGGACGGTCAGTGCAAAATCCGTACTGTCCTTCGTCGGCGTGTAGTTCATGCAGTACTCGTTCCGGGTCAGGCTCGGTGCATTCGTGCCTCTGGCGAGCACATACAGATTTTCCTTGCCATCGTGGCGGGAAAGACAGTCAAAGAAGATGGAAAGCTGGCGTCCCTCCATGCAGTCCCAGTGGGACGGGGTCACGATGTCATCCTCTACAGCCGGAGTAATGGCTTTCTGCACATAATCCGTGATACGCTTCGGGATGAAAGATGCCGCGTTATCTGCGAAGAGATCACCCGCTTTGTATTCCTTACCGCCCACAATGAACTTCACATCCGGGTGAATGTGCGGATTATACAGCTTGCTCTGATACCAGGATGCAATATAGAAACCATTCGTACCCAGCTTTCGGAACAGGCTGGTGTCGTACAGATTGATGGTTTTCGTACCAGCGTCATAAGCGAGAATGCGCATCGGCATGCCAAAAGTCGAGCTGGGTGTGTTAAATGCCATCTCCACCGGATCGCCTGCCGTGATCCACTCATAGTGGAACGTATCCGGAACACCCAGACACTTGGTACTGACCTGGATCGTACCGGCATTCTGGTCAATGGTAATGCCACCGCTTGCCAGATACATATGGCGGGAATCCTTACCGGCAAGATCCGTGCGGAGCTGCTGGAAGCGGTCCTCATACTTCTTTTCGATATAGGAGTCACGCCGCTCTTCATCGAACAGCTCACCAGCCTTATAAGTCGTGCCATCCAGTACAATGCTGAAAGAAGAACCCATGTGCGGATACCAGAAATGGTTTTCATACCATGCAGCGATATAGTAGCCGTTTACTCCCAATGCCCGGAACTGTGCAGTGTTGTAAAGATTGATCTGATCTATGGACGAGTCATAGGCAAGGATCAGCATGTGATGCTTTTCTGCTTCCGTACTATCCAACATCGGTACCGGCTCCTCACTAGCACTGATCCAGTAGTAAGCACCGTTATCGACAACCGCCAGGATACGTTTCGTGACCTGAATGGTGCGGTTGACCGTATCGATCGCAAACTGGCCTGTAGCGAGGAACATCTTTGCTGAACGGTACTTGTGCCAGGTCATCGCAGTATTCGCAATCTTGGCTGGATTGCCATAATCGATCCCGTTGATGACTGTACCGCTGCTCGAAGGAGCTGCGTACACCACATTCCAGTCAAAAAAGACCGCAAACACAAAGCGGCCCTTTGTGAATAGATCGCCCCAGCTATCGCCGCTTGTATTTTCCACCTTAATGACAGGGACTTCTGTCTTTTCTCCCGTCTCGTTTGCGGATGCTTCCGCACCATCATAGTAGATCGCCCACCATTTTCCCACTACTGCAAAGTCAAACGAGGTACTGTTTTCCGCCACCAGTTTCGTCTGCTCGTACTGTATACCATTTGTACGGCGGCAGACATACACACTCTTTCCCTCCGGGAATGTGACTGTCACCTTGCTGCCCGTGAACCTGATATCCACGCTGCCGTTCATCCACTGCCAGCCTGTTGCGTAATTTGACAGCAATCTCATCGGGAGCATGTTGTCATAGAGGTACACCGAGAGCTTCGAGAACAGCTTTTCATTGGTGGTGACAGAGATGAAACGGGTATTCGGAAGCAGTGTGATCACATAGTTGTCATAGACCTTGCCGCTCTCTGCCCGGAAACAGCCACCGAGGAACTTACGGTCCATGTCATAGCAGACCACGTTGTTATAGTCATTCCGGCCGCTCATATAGCCGAACTGACCGTCCACCAGAATCGCATCACCGCTGACCGGGACCATGTGCGCCACGCGCCAGCTTTCCGAAGCTACAAGGTTGCCGTTCTGGTTTGCGTAACCATTTTTGATCACCCAGTTCTTCATGATATTCTGCATGGAACGCACCCTGCCGACCGCACGGATATTGTCACCGGCTGTGGGATAAGTCTTTCCCTCATCATCCACACGGGCATCTACAAGCTCCTGTGCATAGTTGGCATTTTTATCTGTAGATGCCTTGACGTTGGCATTGATCTGGGCTTTCAGCGTTTCTGCAGTCTTATCCATCTCGGACTTACTGGCCGCAACCGCACTGTTTGCGGCATCGACCTTCTGGGTGATATCCGCTACATCCTGTGCGGTCATCTTGCGCAGGGCTGCCACATCTGATGCAGTATCTGCACGAAGCTGTTCTACATCTGCTGCAGTATCCTTGCGGAATTGCTCCACTTCTTCTGCCGTATTCTGGCGGTACAGAGCCATCTGCTCCGAGAACCGGGAACACATCGCCCAGTATTCCTCCTGTGACAGAAGTGTTCCGGCCGGCACAGGTTTCCGGCTCATATAGCTGTCGCCTGTGGATTCCTCATACACAATGGTAAGAGGCTCATATTCTTTTGCTTTGTCCCAGACACCATCATGGCGAGGGACGATTCGGTTGCCGATATATTCCGACATATTTTCCCCTTTCCCGGCTCTATCAGCCGTTTGTAAACTCTACGATCAGCCGTCCGTCACCGCCCATTGAGAAGATGAGCTTCAGACCGTCTTCAGTGGTGAAAGCAAGATAGCCGTCATCCGTAACCGTACAGTTCAAAAGATTTTCAATGAATTTCTGGATGGTGCTGGATTCCGACTTGTCACTGAAATCGAGTCCATCCTCCGACACAACAGCAAAATAGCCAGCATCCGTGATATACACTTCCAGCAGGCCTTTACGGATGGCTTCCACCACACCCGCGTAGGTATAGGTGGCGATCTTGCCGTTGTTGATGGCTGCCCGCTCCACCTTCAGCGTGAGGGAGAACGACCCAAGGACATCCCCTGCTGTGCTGAGCATAACAACATCCAGCGGAAAACGCCCTGCCTGTGCGGTCATGAAGGTCGTGATCGTAAAGACGACCGCCCCACTTTCAACAAACACAAGGTCGGATGCCGTCTCGCTGGTGTAATGAAAGATCGTGCCGTCTGGTCTGGTACCGGAACAGGCAACGATACAGTCCTGCGGTACAGAATACTGTACCGAGTTGTTATACAGGACACATCTGACTTTCCGTACCCTGTTATCATACTGTTTGACCGGGACTGTCACCGGGATCAGATTCTCCGTCAGTGACAGCTCCACTTCCTGATAAATGCTTGTGATCATTACGCACTCCCTCCTTCCTGATCCGTCTTCTTGTCATCTGTTTCTTCTTTGTTTTCCGTATCCTTATCTTCACCACCCGGCTTTTCGATATCTGGTGTTTCTGGCTCGGTCGGTGTGGTCGGCTCGGTCGGTTCCGTCGGCTCATAGCCAATGGTCTGCCACCGTTCTCCATCCCAGAGCTTTAACCGAAGGTTCTTCTTATCGACCCAGAGCGTATCTGCTGCCGGGGCCTCCGGTGCGGTTTCCGATACCGGGATACTCGGCTGGTACTTTTCATCCAGTTCTTTTTCGACCTCTTCCGACAGCTTCTTCGCCACACTGTATCTCTCGTCCAACTCCTTTTGCAGATCTTCTGAGATTTCCGTAAGGGTGCCATACCGCTGATCCAGTTCCTCATACAGCTCTTTGGACAGCTTTTTGGCAGTTTCGTACCGCTGATCGAGTGTTTTCTGAAGCTCGGCAGAGATAGAGGTCGCTGTTTTGTACCGCTCATCCAGTTCCTTCAGCAGCTCCTCGGAAAGCTCCGTGGCTTTCTTGTATCGGTCATCCAGTTCCTTGAGGGTTTGTTCCAGCAGGATCGCCGTCCTGACTGCCGTGTCATCCGACTCCCAGCCATAGCCCCACGTTTTACCGCCATCCGTGGATACAAACAGCCCGGCAGAGCTGTTCTTCCATGCGACCGTGGACTGTTTCAAAGTCGCCGCATTAAATGCATACCGGGTCGTGTTTCCCTTGCTGTCCGTCTCATTTTTATAATGTAGTCCAAACAGCGCAGCAAAAAGCGTACCGTCATAAATGATAGATGCTGTGATCCCACCGACCTGCTCTCCCACTGCTGTCTCCGCACGGACTGCCGTATCGTAGGCAATCGTTGCTGTATTCCGGATGCTGTTGAGCGAACCGGTCAGAGAAGAATTTCGGCTGCTGACCGTTGAGTTTGAGAGCGTGATGCTGTTATAGCGTTCCAGTAGCGCGTCATACTCTGTTTCGGTGACTTTGGAACTGACTTCGATTCCCAGCTTTGAGATAAACACATGGACCGTATCGCAAAGGGAAACACGCTCTGCTTCCACGATGTCCTCATACCCCGGCGTATTCCAGAGCTGTAAAAAGTCAATCTTGATATCGATCTCCGGCTCTGTTAAGTCCGTGGTGTCGATATAGTTCTGTGCGTATTCCCGGAGTGCCGCTTCACTCGGCTTTTCCTGAAAATTGCTGGTACAATCCAGCACGGTGATCTTCTGGTAGGGGATCGACCGTTTGCTTTGCAGCACCACCTTCTCCGGCAGTTCCATGACCGCCTGGGTTTCATTATCCACCCAGTACGGATGCACACCCGTGATGGTGTTCTCGATGGATTTCTCCATCTTGAAGTCTGTCAGGTTCTTCCCGTAGATGATGTGGACATTGTGATCCGCACCTCTGGTTTTATGAAACTTGACCGTATAGCGATCCCACTCAAATTCACCGCCGAAGGTATCCAGCACGGAAGCATCCATGCCGCCCAGACAGTTACGGAAGGACGATGGAACGCCCAGCGTAAAAGTTGCACTGGAGTCCACATCCGTCCAGACATCGAAAGGGCAGTCAGAAGCAGCGTGGCTTTTCAGCCCCTGCATTGCTCCCGCACACCCAGTCACTGAGAACGGGGAAACTGTGATGAAGTTCAGCTGGTAGGAAATGTGCCGAGCCTGAACTTCCAGCTTTCCATCTATCGGGGTCGTGATCTTGTAGATGCGGAACGGCTGAGACTGCATGGTATCGGATGGCTTGGCAAGGATGATATTCCCCTCCTCCAGCATCTCTGCATGGATGCCATCTGCCGGACAGACCAGCTTCAGTTCATAGCTTCCGTTTCTCTTTTCCGTTACGGTACAAGACTGTGCATCTGCCAGCTTTCCAATACCGTTATGATTGAACTTCATCTCTGTTGATGCATATAAACATGGGATCACTGGCTGCACCTCCCTCTTACAGCGTCCACCAGCGTGGAGTCACCTCCACCGCCGTGATGCCGCCTGTCCATGCGATTTGTGTCTTTCCCTCCGGCAGTTCCGGGAAATCATCTGAAAGGATGGTCTCATTGCAGAAGCCGGAAGCGTTGTAAGCGTTGTGCGTTTCACAGTTGAGCAGCACGTAGTCCTTGATGCTGTGGATGGTGATCTTCTCCTCACCCACATACAGTTCGCCGCCAGAATCCCCGTAGATCTTGAAGATAGGCTGTGCCGGAAAAGCGAAGGGGTTCTTTAAGGTCGACCTGCCATCCAGCCGGATCACCCTCTGCCCATCCACGCTCCAACGCTGGGGCTTACAGTTGAATGTCAGCTCCATCTCAGCGGCTTTCTGGGCTGTCACATCAAATTCCAGGGCGTCCTTGCAGACTGCCATCCGGAAGAAATTCGGGTCGTAGGTGTCCTGCAATTTCTGATACCCGATCGGAGATAACAGCCATGCCTTGACCGCTGCGGTCTTGGCAGGCAGACCGTTGAAGAAAAATGCCTTATACTTGATATCCACGTTCTGATATCTGCGCCTGCCTGTCCTTGCATTCTCGGTGATGATGTCCCCGTTCCTGCCGGGTACGGAGGTACTCTCCACATCCGCAGCCGGGGAATCATACACACCGGGACCAGACAAATATAAAAGGAAGTCTTTGCTGGACTTCCCTGCAAAGGACAGATACTGTCTGGCGTATCTGCCTTTTAACTGAAACTGTGATACTGTCTGCTTTGGGGTGTTATAGCCCATACGCATCTCCTCCTTTACTTGAAGACCGAATCATCTTCGTGGATCATGCCGTTGATCTTATCGGCAACGGTCTGTGCCAGTTCATCATCGTTCCGGGCGTTATAGCCATTGACCGTGATATACACACCGCCAAGGTTGGTCGTCCGGGTCGTACCGCCTCCGGCTAAAGCCGCCTGCGGGAAGTTCCAGCCAGAACCATCGAAGTGCGGCAAGGTCAGTTCCGGCAGGCTGAAGGAACTGATGCCCTCCATTCCCTGCTGTACCTTTGCTGCCATCGACTTGATCTGGCTGATCAGTCCGCCCTCACCTTTCTTGATGCCGCCGGACAGCAGCTTCATAAAGTCGGGCATATAGGTGTCCGCATCTGCCAGAGGTCCTTCATCCGGTACCGAGAAGTGCAGGAACGAACGGATACCGCTTGCCACACTCTTGACCGCATTGCCGACCCAGCTCACACCCTTCTTGATGCCTCCTGCAATACCGCCAACGATATCCTTGCCCCAGCTGACTGCCGAGGAAGCCACATTCTTGATACCGCCCCAGATGGACGATGCCACATTGCCAATAGCAGATGCTGCATTGGAGATACCGTTCTTGATGGCCGACACGCCCTTGGAAAACACCGAAGTAACCTTGTTCCAGATATTTGTGACTCCCTCCCGGAAGCCATCGCAGTTTTTCCAGAGAGCGGTCAGTCCAAGACCGATGCCGCCAACTGCCGCCACTGCGATACCTGCAGGACCCGCCAGGCCAGCAAGTGCTGTGCCTGCGGATGCGAGGAAACCACCTGCGGAGCTTGCTACCCCTGCAAGGGCTGTACCTGCGCTAGCAGCCAGACCGGATACGGTCGTACCCACAGAACCGAGCAGACCGGAAAGCGTTGTGCCGACTGTCCCGGCAATACCGCCCAGCGAAGAACCGATAGACGATACGATGCCGGAAAGACTGCCGCCTAAGCCGCCGATCTTCGACACTACACCGGAAAGTAGCCTGCCCAGATTCGACAGGATTCCCCCACCGCTGGAACCAAGGCTCCCCAGCTTCGAGATGATGCCGGAGATTTCCTCTCCCAGACCACCCATTTTTGAGGTCAGCCCGGAGATCAGGTTGCCAAAGTTCGACACGATCTGACCACCGTCTGCGCTGCCGATCTTCGACAGGAAACTGCCGATGTTGGACAGCAGGCCGCCGTTCTCTGTGCCGAGAACATTGCCGAGGTTCTGCATCGTACTTCCAAGGTTTCCGATGGTGTTCTTCATGGAACCGAGCTTGTCCACAAGCCCCGTGACCGTATTGACCGTGTCACCGACCTTGCTGATGCCGTTGCCGAGGCTCTTTAAGAAATCCGAGTTGAAGGTATCGCCAAGACTGCGGATCGCATTTCCAAGGGAACTGGTCTGAGAACTCAGCTCTCCGATGGATGTTTTCATATCCGCAAAGCCCTGCTTCACCTCATCGCTCATATTTCCGACAGCGGCTTTTGTAATCCCCTGCAGGTCCGTCCAGAGCTGCTGGAACTGGGTCTTCACCCCGGAAAGCCCGAACATCAGCTGAGACTGGATACCGCTTCCCACATCCCTTGCAGCACTGCCGACACCGCTCTGGCTTCTCTTGATCGTAGTGGCAAAACTGCCGACCACAGAATCCATCCAGTCGCCCAGAGAATCCACCGGAGTCGTGAGGTTACTGCTCATAGACCCGGCAAGCCCCTGCACAGCCTTCACTACCGACTTGACATTTTTCTTAATGCCGGTCGCCAGCAGCTTCATGAAGTCAGGCATATAGGTGTCTGCATCGGACAGAGGTCCTTCGTCCGGCACAGAGAAATGCAGCAGACTTCTGACCCTGCTTGCAACATTTTCTGCCGCTGCAATCACGGAACCAGCCGCTGCCCGGACACCTGCCGCCATCTGGGAACAGATATCTGCACCCCATCGGTATGCCGAAGAAGCAATCGAACCGAGCGAGTTAAAGCTGCTCCTGATACTTGCAACACCAGAAGAAACCGTGCTGCGCAGGCTGGACATTGCCGAAGACACCGTGGACTTGATGCTGTTGAAAGCAGAGGTCGTAGTGGATTTCAGTGTGTTCCAGCCGCTTGTGACCGTACTACGGACAGCTGTGACAGAAGAAGTCGTAAGGGACTTGATACTATTCCATGCAGTCGTAATGACTGTTTTGATACCATTCCAGCTGGTGTTTGTCAGAGTTTTCACTGCGTTCCATGCGCTTGTCATGGACGACTTTACAGAAGCAGTCGCCGAAGTAGTCAGAGACTTGATTCCGTTCCATGCTGTGGTGATAACGCTCTTGATTCCATTCCAACTGGTCGTTGTCAGCGACTTCACGGCATTCCATGCACTCATCATGGACGTTTTCACTGCTGCTGTTGCAGAGGTCACATTGGATTTCACTGCCGCAAAGCTGGTTTGGATGGTAGTCTTGATGCTGTTCCATGTGCTTGTGGTACTGGCCGTAATGAAACTCCATGCAGATTTCATCGCGGCACTCACACCTGCCGTTCCGGTCTTCACTGTCTGGCTGATGGCCGCCCAGCTCTTACTGTATGCCTGCTCCACACCCCTCATGGAGTTGGTGATGGAGGTAGACAGCGTGGTGGACAGGTTCTCTGCCGCCGCAGTCACAAGGCTGGTGTTGGTCGTGATACCGTTTGCCAGACCCTGCATGAAGTCCGGCATCCAGCTTTCCATATCAGCCAGAGGTCCCTCATCCGGCACAGAGAAGTGCAGGAAGGAACGGATACGGTCCGCCACTCCCGATACGGCACTTGCCACATCCTGAATCCTCGACTGGATACCCGACACAATGTTGCCAATCATGTCAGAGCCCCACGAGAATGCCTGTCCAGCCAGACCCTTGATAAAGGAGACTGCACTGTTAAAGCCGTTCGTGATGGTGGTCTTAATTCCGGAGATCGTAGAAGAAATCCCGGATTTCATCGAGTTAAAGGCTGTGGTCGCTGCGCTCTTGATGCTGTTACTGAGGGACGATACCGTGGATTTCATGGCATTCCAGCCGGAAGAAACCACCGATTTGATGCCATTTACCACACCGGAGATCTTGCTGCTAATGGCATTCCAGATGGAAGAAACCGTAGACTGGATCGCAGAAAGGACAGTCGAAATGACCGTCTTGATCGCATTCCATGCCGTACTCATCCGGGTCTGGATGCCAGTCAGCAGCGGAGACAGGAACGACACAATGGCGTTCCACACCGTCGTCACTGCAGTCTGGATCGCAGTCAGCACCGTGGAGATGGCTGTCTGAATCGCTGACCAAACCGTAGAGAAAGTCGTCTGCAATCCAGTCAGCATTGGAGTCACGAAGGCAACGATGGCGTTCCAGATGGAAGTGATCTTCGTCTGAATTGCGGTCAGTGCTGCGCCGATCAGGATCTGGATCGCCTGCCAAATAGTCTCAAACAGATATTTGAACGCATCCAACAGAGGTTTCATGGTGTTGTAGATGCCATTCCACACCGAAGTAATCGTCGTGCTGATGGTGTTCATGACCGTAGAGATTGCGGTCGAGATTGCCGTCCACACTGTTGTCACCGTGGTATGGATCGTATTCAACACAGAAGAAACTGCTGTGGAAATGGCAGTCCAGATGGTGCTGAAGGTCGTTTGGATACTCGTAAGTACGGTGGTGAAAAACCCAGACACTGCTGTAAATACAGTCGTTGCCACACTCTGGATAGCAGAAACTGTATTTGAAAAGAAGCTGCTGATTCCACTCCACACGGTCTCGAAAAAGCTCTTGATACTGCCCCAGACCGTCTGCCAGTCCGTACCGAGCAGACCAAGGAACACATCCAGCGCACTCTTCAGAGCAGTAAGAGTCGTGGAGAAAATGGACTTCACGCCATCCCAGATACTGGAGAAGATGCCCTTTGCCGCTTCCCATGCACCGCTCCAGTTGCCGGAGAACACATTGGAAAAGACATCGAACAGGCCAAGCAATGTATCCAGAACCACACCGAGAATGGTGGCAATATTCTGGAATGCTCCCTCAAACAGCGGTGCAAGCACCTGACAGAAGCTATCCCAAACTGCTTTCAGTACCTCAGTGACATCCTTAAAATCAAAGCCCAGCCCGTTGATCCGCTGTGTCAGCTGGTCGCAGAAGCCTTTCACCTTGGAAACAATGTCGTTCCAGATGCCGGTAATGGCAGTACGAAACTCTTCATTGGTGTTCCAGAGATTCATGAACGCTGCCACCAGCGTACCGATGACCGCCACCACGGCTACGACCGGCCCGGACAGACCACCCAGAACCACACCCAGCTTGCTGAACACACCGCTGGCACTGCCCACATGGGTGATGAGAAGCCGGACACCCTTTGCAAGAGAACTGAATCCCCGCATCGCTGTGCCGACGGTCGATATGGTCTTGCCCAGCACAATGAGCAGCGGACCGATGGATGCTGCCAAGAGCCCTATCTTGATGATCGTTTCCCTGGTACTTTCATCCATGCTGTTGAGCTTGTCCACGAACTGTTGCACGGCAGATACGATCTTGCGGATGGTGGGCATCAGAATGTCGCCAAAAGAAATAGCCAGCTCCTCCAGCTGAGATTTCAGGATAGTGAGCTGACCATTTAAGTTGTCCTGCATAGTTTCCGCCATGCTCTCGGATGCGCCATCGCAGTTTTCAATGGCACCACGCAGTTTGTTGATGTCCGTCTCACTGGAATTCATCAGGGCAAGGAAGCCGGACATCGCATTCTTGCCGACCAGTGCCTCTGCGTTGGATGCTTTCTCAGATTCGGTCAAGCCAGAAAATGCTACACGGCAGTCTGCAAGGATATCGTTCAGGCTCCTCATGCTGCCATCTGCATTGCTGGTGGCAATCGTAACTTCACCGATGTTCTTGCCCGCAAAGGTCACTTCACCGGAAAGGTTATTCATGATGGTACGAAGGGACGTACCAGCCTGTGAAGCCTTGATACCACTGTTTGCCATCAGACCGATGGCTTCTGCGGTATCCTCTGCCGAGAACCCAAGCGCACCGGCGATAGGCGCGCAGTACTTGAACGTTTCGCCCATCAAGCTGACGTTGGTATTCGCATTGGAGGAAGCGGCTGCAAGGATATCTGCAAAATGCCCGGAATCCGCAGCGGATAAGCCGAACGCGGTAAGAGCATCCGTGACGATATCCGAAGTCGTGGCGAGGTCTTCACCGGACGCCGCCGCGAGGTTCATGATACCTTCGATACCATTCAGCATGTCCCCCGTTTTCCATCCGGCCATGGCCATATATTCCATTGCCGAAGCTGCCTCAGATGCGGAGAACTTGGTCTTCGCACCCATCTCACGGGCTTTCGCACGAAGCTGATCAAAGTCATCCCCTGTTGCACCGGAAATGGCAGAAACCTTGCTCATCTCGGAATCGAAGTCGGCTGCGGTCTTCACTGCGGCAGTGCCAAGACCCGTTACAGCGGCAGTCACCGGCAGGAACTTCTTACCGACATTCTCCACAGAAGACCCGATGTTCTGAAGCTTTTCTCCGGCTTCATCAATCTTGGCAAGAGTCGCATTCGTGGTCGCTGCCTGATCCTGTAAGGATCGTAGATTCTGTTCGGTCTCCACAATCTCACGCTGGAGGGCATCGTACTGCTGCTGGGTGATCTCACCGTTGGCAAGCTGCTCATTAGCCTGCTGTGCGGCAGTTTTCAAAGTTGCCAGCTTTTCCTTAGTGGCTTCAATGGCATCCTTCAGCATCTTCTGCTTCTGGACAACCAGTTCTGTATTGGAAGGGTCCAGTTTCAGGAGTTTGTTGACATCCTTCAGTCCGGACTGCGTCCCCTTGATTGACTTGTTTACACTTTCCAGTGCTTTGGAGAGCTTTGTGGTATCGCCGCCGATCTCAACGGTGATGCCCTGGATTCTGGATGCCATTTGCGTAACCACCTCCTTGCAGGCATGAAAAAAGCCCATCTGCACGGGACAGACAGGCTAAAAATGGGTATAAAAATACCCCGTCAGATTTCTCCAACGGGGTTGCTACCGATTATTGAATTTTACTCCATAAGAGCATTGTGCTCTCCATAATATCCTCATAGCTGATATCAGTAGCATACGGATATTTCTTCTGGTAGGACTTCCAAAGTGTATGTAACTGTGCGTCATCACTGACGGCAGCCATAATTTTGGGTGCTTCCTCTTTCAGATTTTCGGTGCTTCTTTTCTTACAGGTTGCCTCAAATGCCTTTTTCAGCACATCAGCATCGATGTCCTGCTCGTAAATAGAAAGCAGGGTCTTGATATCATAGAAGTCTCTCATTCGGGTATTCAAAAGACCTCTTGCAAGAACCGTCTGAAATTTTTCCGCCAGAATTGTTTCCAAATTATACGACCAAAGGCTGATGGAACGGTCATCCAAGAGCAATTTATAGTTGTACTCGATTGCTCTTGGCGTGATAACATCTCCTGTAGAAATATCAATCTTCATCGGTGTAACGAGTTTTCCCATCACGGCATTCATAGTAAACCGAATACCCGGATATTCCATTTCATCCATGATATTGGAAACTTCCTTAACCTCAAAGGTCACTCCATCGCCAAGGTCGATGTCCTTGATTTCATCCACAATCCGTCTGGCATCTTCTGCCGACAGATTCTGATTTTTAATACTCGTATCGATATCCATCGTGGACCGCAATGCTACGCCAACCATTGCTGTCACCAGCATTCCGCCTTTGATGATAAAATTATCTTTATACTGCGAATTGGCAACTCTCTCAAGGAAACGCTCCATCATATAAATTCGCATGAGCGTTCTGGCATCTGCCTTGTTTTCCTTTGCCACATTCTTAATTCTTCCCTTAACCTGTTCAGGTGTCAGCTGCATTTTACAATAATACCCCCATATATCTGCGGATCACATTATCAACCCGAAACAGCTTTGCATATTCCATGAGTCGATTTAGGTCCTTGTTTCTTCTGGAAACATATGTCTTCAGAACGGAATTGAAATCCTGTGCTTCAATACTGCTCCGGCTTCTCATCAGATCACAAATCGTTCGTTCCAAGTCATACATTGGAATCATGTTCCCATCGTTGTCTTTCACAATGATCTTTCCGACATCCAGTAATTCCCGTTTTACCGTATATACTTTACAACTTCCATCCGCTATAAGTCGATGTGCATTGTAACCGCTGTATATGGTAAGTGTGTGGACAAACGGTTCTCTGTCTGTCAGACCATGATAATAAAAGGCCTCATCATGTGAAAAAACAGCATTCGGGCATCTCTTATGAAGCACATATAACTCATCGACCCAATCCGATCCCGTAGAATACACACCACGGCTGACCGGCTCCAATCCGTTTTCTCGAACATATTTGTAAAATTTAAATTTTGAAATTCCAGATTTTCCCGCGATTCTCGGCGTAAGGTAATCATGATTTTGAACTAATCTTGTCATCTCATTCATAGAATCACCATCCTTCCGTGCTTATATTGTAATCGAAATAAGCACGGTAGTCAAGTAAAATCAAACGAGCGTGCTTATTTCACATTTAATATATGCACGCTCGTCGAGTTTTATTCTGTCAAAATTTGTCAAAATCAGCTTGCGAGGCCAGCTCTTTGTACGGATAGTCGTCGTTCTGCCGTTCCGTGAACATATCATTGACCAACCCGATGGTCAGCAGGTCGAGGTCGGCGATGCTGATACCGAGCTGTACACAGCGCAGCAGAAAGAGCGGGGTGGTCATTTCCCGCTCACTTTTGCGAGGTTTTTTCTGGATTCCACCTCGGTCTGCACATTCAGACCCCACAGTTCGATCAGCTGGGGCAGGATCTGATAAATGGAGAAGGTGTTGAACTGGTCCAGGAACTCCTCCGGGCTGTCCGGCACCTTTGCCGGGTCTGCATGACGGGCCATCAGCCATGCCAGGTCCTCGAACATTTCCAGACTGAACAGGTCGAGGTTGGAATTGTCCTCATCGTTCTCTCCCACGCTCTTTTCCAGCTGGCGCAGGTCTTTGTAAATGTCACGGCCAAACTTGATGCGGTACAGGCGGGGTACAGCGGCACTTGCCTTAAAGGTGACTTCCTTGCCATCGATCTCGATTTTCTTCGTAACTGCCATAATCGTAATCCTCCATAAATTTCATGTAAAATTGGCAGAGCCGAAGCCCTGCCGTATATCGTGTTTCTTACTCTGCCGGGTCAATGCTCACCAGTGCATTACCGCCGCTCACAGTAGGCAGCTTACCATCCCACTTCTGGATCTTCTGGTACTCGATCAGCGTATCGGACAGGCTTTCTGCCAGTTTGCGGTTTGCCTCTGCCTGTGCTTCTGCGGCAATGGAAGTCTTCTGGGCTTCCGCCTCTGCATTGGTGATCGCCACCTGCTTATCCGCTTCTGCCTTGGCAATGGCGGCTTCATTCTCGATCTTCTGCTTATCTGCATTCTGCTGTGCAATGGACTTCTGCTGGATGGCTTCGTTATAAGCATCCTCGAAATTCATGTCGTTGATGACGACCTTGTTCACAAACACAACGTCCTCACTATATTTCTGCACAAGGGATTCTGCCAGCTTCTGTTGTGCCAGAGGCTCAATCTTGGTGCGGTTTGTCACCTCATTGGGGCCAAGTTCAGCCATCGCAGACTTGATGGCAGATGCCACCAGCTCATCACCAACCAGACTCTTGATGTCGGACACATTCGCATACAGCCATGCACTCTTCTCAGGAAGCACCTGATAGGTCACGATCACATCAGCGGCATACACAGGGGTCTTGTCGGAGGCTTCACCCCAGACCTGCGCTTCGATGCGCTTATCCTGCTGCTTGTTGTTGACCTTGTGGATGCTCTGCACAAAGGGAATGCAGAAGTTGAGCTTACCGCTCTGGATGGTGGTCTCCTGAATCTGGCCGAAGCTGGTCTTCACGCCCGTGTAGCCGGTGGGGATAATGTGGAACGAGCAGACAGCCAGCACCAGAACGATAATCACTGCGAACAAAGGAAAAATCTTCTTCATAATCATATACCTCTTTATAATAATGTAAGCAGAGCCGAAGCCCTGCAGTGTGTGTCGGTCACTTAGCCCTGCGGCTCCTCGGTGTGACTGGTGTCTTCGGTGTCCACAGCTTCTGCCTGCGGCTCGTAGACCGCATCGTACCATTTGTTATAGACATCATCCGTGGTGTTAGTACCGGTCTTTGCCTTGACATAACCGTTTGCCAGAGGGGTTGCCTGCAGGTTCAGGGTGTCCGTCTTGACTTCCTTGCTGTCCTCATTGGTCTCACCCTCGATGGACGGACGGCTTGCCACACAGTTGTACAGCACATGACGGATGTGACGCTGATCACCATCAAACTCGAACAGGAATGCGAAATGCTCCAGTTCCACATTGGCGTTTTCCGCAAGCACACCGTTGCCATCCAGCTCCTCGTGCATGATGTCCGTGAGGAAGCTCTCCGGGATCAGCGCGATTTCCAGATCCCCCTCATAGCCGGAGTTGTTATTCACGACATAGTAGGCGATATTGTCCGCATAGAACG
>OBAO01001216.1_pt1 | contig 16220 bp, 11 predicted proteins | sample 1517541 | NCBI WGS metagenome assembly OBAO01 (sample SAMN04571698, study PRJEB22368) | human gut metagenome | biome: human gut; material: stool | host: Homo sapiens | place: Luxembourg | collected 2012-08-10
CCACCGAGGCAGCAGAGAAGACCGCAGAGGCAGCAGGCTCTGTATACTATCTGAACTTCAAACCCGAAGTTGATGAAGTATGGCAGAAGCTGGCTAAGGAATATACCGAGGAGACCGGTGTTCCTGTAAAGGTTGTAACTGCAGCAAGCGGTACCTACGAGCAGACACTGATGTCTGAGATCGCTAACAAGGAAGCACCTACCCTGTTCCAGATCAACGGACCTATCGGTTATCAGAACTGGAAAGACTACTGCGCAGACTTAAAGGATACAGACCTGTACAGCTGGTTAATGGATAAGAGCCTGGCAATCACCGGTGAAGACGGTGGTGTATACGGAATCCCTTACGTAGTAGAGGGTTATGGTATCATTTATAACGACGCTATCATGCAGAAGTACTTCGCACTGGACGGCGCTAAGGCAGCAAGCATGGATGAGATCAACAACTTCGCTAAGTTAAAAGAGGTTGTAGAAGATATGCAGGCTAAGAAAGATGAACTGGGTATTGAAGGCGTATTCGCTTCTACATCCCTGACTCCCGGTGAAGACTGGAGATGGCAGACTCATCTGGCTAACATCCCTGTATACTACGAGTTCAAGGACAAGGGTATCACCGATACCGATAACCTGGAGTTCACTTACTCCGATAACTTCAAGAACATTTTCGATCTGTACATCAACAATTCCTGCACAGCACCCGGCCTGTTGGGAAGCAAGTCTGTAGACGACTCCATGGCTGAGTTCGCTCTGGGCCAGGCAGCAATGGTACAGAACGGTAACTGGGGATGGAGCCAGATCAATGGCGTAGACGGCAACACCGTTAAGGCTGAAGATGTTAAGTTCCTTCCTATTTATACCGGCGTTGAAGGTGAAGAGAATCAGGGACTGTGCACCGGTACTGAGAACTTCTTCTGCATCAACAAGGAAGCTTCTGCTGAGGATCAGGCAGCATCTATCGCATTCGTTGAGTGGCTGTTCTCTTCTGAGACCGGTAAGGCAGCAGTAACCAACGACCTTGGATTCATCGCTCCTTTCAACACCTTTAGCGATGACGAAAAGCCCACCGATCCTCTGGCACAGGAAGTTCTTCGTTACATGGCAGATACCTCCAAGACATCTGTATCATGGAACTTCACTTCCTTCCCCAGCCAGCAGTTCAAGGATGACTTCGGTGCAGCTCTTCTGGAGTATGCTTCCGGTTCCATCGACTGGGACGCTGTAAAGACAAAAGTAGTTGACGAATGGGCAGCTGAAAAGGCCGCAACCGCAGCTAACTAAGCTCCATCAATAAAAAGACAATAACTTAATCCATCTTATATAACTTCAGACACAGGGGGCGGTGGTGGTACCACGGCCCCCGTGTTTGTAAAACCCGGAATATCATGTAAAAAGGAATTAATAGGAGAAGGCTTATGCAAAAGACATTAAAACGATATTTTCCCATTTTTGTACTGCCTACATTGATCGCATTTTCCTTTGCATTTATCATACCGTTTGTTATGGGCGTATATCTGTCCTTTTGCAAATTTAAAACGATTACAAATGCACAATTTGTAGGCCTGGAAAATTATATCAAAATTTTTGCGGACAAAGATTTTGTCAACGCATTCGGTTTTACCTTAAAGTTTTCTGTTGTATCTATCATTACCATTAATGTATTTGCGTTCGTTCTGGCACTGGCGCTGACCAGAAAGATCAAAGGAACCAACCTGTTCCGTACCGTATTCTTCATGCCGAACCTGATCGGTGGTATCATCCTGGGTTATATCTGGCAGCAGATGATCAATGCGGTATTGTTGAAATATGAGACCACACTGGTAGCTAATCCTACCTATGGTTTCTGGGGATTGGTTATCCTGATGAACTGGCAGATGATCGGTTATATGATGATCATTTATGTAGCAGGACTGCAGAATGTACCTACAGACCTGATCGAAGCAGCACAGATTGACGGAGCTACTTCGTTACAGACTTTATTCAAAGTGAAAATTCCGATGGTTATGCCATCTATTACTATATGTTTGTTCCTTACTGTATCCAACAGTTTCAAGCTCTTTGACCAGAACCTGGCGCTGACTGCCGGTGCTCCCAGCAAAAAGACCGCAATGCTGGCTCTGGATATTTACAATACTTTCTACGGCAGAAACGGTTACGAAGGTGTCGGTCAGGCAAAAGCAGTACTGTTCTTCATCGTTGTGGCAGTCATAGCCCTGGGACAGCTGGTACTTACCAGACGTAAGGAGGTAGAACAATAATGACTAAGAAAAAAACTTCCAATGTGATCATATTTTGTATCCTGTGTCTGCTGGTAGTTGCATTTTTGACACCTATTTTCTTCGTGCTGATCAACTCCTTTAAGGGAAAACTGTTCATCAGCAACAATCCGTTTGCACTGCCTACCGCAGAGACCTTTGTGGGATTGACCAACTATGTGAACGGTATTGAAAAAACCGGTTTTTTCACAGCTTTCGGGTGGTCTGCATTTATCACTGTATTTTCCGTGGCAGCGATCATTCTGTTCACTTCCATGACTGCGTACTATCTGACCAGAGTGAAAACCGGCGTGACCAACGTGCTGTATTACATGTTCGTATTTTCCATGATCGTGCCTTTCCAGATGGTAATGTTCACTATGTCTAAGCTGGCTAATATGACCCATTTAAACAACCCTCCCGGAATGGTGCTTCTGTACCTGGGTTTCGGTTCCGGCCTGTCCGTATTCATGTTCTGTGGATTCATCAAATCAATTCCGCTGGACATCGAAGAGGCAGCCATGATCGACGGCTGCAACCCTTTGCAGACCTTCTTTGGTGTCGTAATGCCGATCTTAAAGCCTACTGCCATTACCGTAGCCATCCTGAATGCCATGTGGATCTGGAACGACTATCTGCTGCCTTATCTGGTGATCGGCCTGAGTACTAATTACAAGACCATACCGGTTGTAGTACAATACCTGGTAGGTTCTTACGGTGCAAAGGATCTGGGTGCCATGATGGCACTGCTGGTACTGTCCGTGATTCCTATTATCGTCTTCTATCTGACCTGTCAGAAGTACATTATCGAGGGCGTGGTAGCCGGTGCAGTTAAGGGCTAAAAAATAGAAAGATAGGGTTATTAATATGAGAAAAAGCGGAATATTACTGCCGGTGAGCAGCCTGCCGTCCCGCTACGGAATCGGCTGCTTTTCCAAGGAAGCATATAAATTTATTGACAGATTAAAAGAAGCCGGTCAGGCCTACTGGCAGATTCTGCCATTAGGACCCACCAGCTATGGAGATTCTCCGTACCAGTCTTTTTCCACTTTTGCGGGTAATCCCTACTTTATTGATCCCGAGGATCTGGTGGCGAGAGGCTATGTGACCACAGAGCAGTGCAATACCTATGACTTCGGCACGGATATCCATTCCGTGGATTACGGCAAAATCTATAAGAGCCGTTTCCGCCTGTTGAAGGAAGCGTTTGATAACAGTCATATTGAAGAAGATGCGAGATTTCAGGAGTTTGTACAGAAGAATGCATACTGGCTGGAGGATTATGCACTTTATATGGCCATCAAGGATGGTTTCCGCGGCATCTGCTGGGCAGCCTGGGAAGAGGATATCAAGCTAAGAACCCCGGCTGCCATGGACAAATATCGCAGAAAATATGCGAAAGAGATTATGTTTTACCAGTTCCAGCAGTATCTGTTCCAGGTACAGTGGGAGAAACTAAAGACCTATGCCAACGATAACGGCATCAAGATTATTGGGGATATTCCCATTTATGTGGCATTTGACAGCTCAGATGCCTGGGCGAATCCGGAGCTGTTCCAGTTCGATGAGAATTGTGAGCCGGTAGCAGTGGCGGGATGCCCTCCCGATGCGTTTTCCGTCACCGGACAGCTGTGGGGCAATCCTCTGTATAACTGGGAACATCACAAGGAGACCGGTTATGCCTGGTGGATGCAGCGGCTGGCAGCCTGCTTTGAACGCTATGATGTGGTACGTATCGATCATTTTCGTGGATTCGATGCTTATTATGCGATTCCCTATGGGGAATCCACTGCGGAGCACGGCCACTGGGAACATGGCCCGGGATATGATATTTTCCGTTCCATGAAGGAAAAATTGGGAGAAAAAGAAGTTATTGCAGAAGATCTTGGCTTTTTAACACCATCTGTGATAGAATTAGTGAAGAAATCCGGTTATCCAGGTATGAAAATTTTGCAGTTTGCATTTGATTCCCGTGAGGAAAGTGATTATCTGCCGCATAATTATACACATAATTGCGTGGTATATACGGGAACTCATGATAATGATACTGTGATGGGGTGGTATGACACCTTGAAGGGAGCTGACAAAAAGCTCTGTGACGACTATCTGCGTCTGAAAAATGCGGACGGAGAGCCGATTCCCAGAGAGCAGCTTCCCTGGGAATTTGTGCGTGCCGCAATGTCCAGCGTAGCGGATCTGGCGATCATTCCCATGCAGGATTATCTTGGACTGGGATCGGAGGCCCGCATCAACATTCCTTCCACACTGGGCATCAACTGGAAGTGGAGAATGGGGAACGGAGATTTTACAAAGGAGCTTGCAGGACGGATCCGCAGTATGACGAAGCTGTACGGCAGATAGGTCTGTAGGCTTGGAAAGGTTTGCGCTCCATGGAGGAAATCACGATCAAAGACATCGCAAGAATCTGCGGTGTCGGTGTCAGCACGGTATCCCGTGCCATAAATAACCACCCGGACATCAATCCTGAGACCAAGGAAATGATCATGCGGGTGATCAAAGAGAATAACTACGTACCCAACAACAGTGCCAGAAACCTGAAACGTCAGGATGCCAAGGCAATTGCAGTACTGGTCAAAGGTATTAACAACTCTTTCTTCAGCCAGATGATCAAGGTATTGGAAGAAGAGATCAAGGAAAAATCTTACGCCATGGTATTGCAGCATGTAGACTATGACGAGGACGAAGTGGAAGTGGCACTGAAGCTGGTCAAGGAAAAAAGACTTCGCGGCATTATCTTCCTCGGCGGTTATCTGGTGCACAGTGAGGAAAAGCTGGCACAGCTTCATGTGCCGTTTATCTTAAGTACCACGGGAATGCTACCCAAGGGCTTCAGCCGCAACACCTATTCCTCCGTAGCGGTGGATGATACCAAGGAAAGCTACAAGATGGTGGACTATCTGTGCAAGAACGGACATAAGGATATTGCAATCCTCTGTGCCCGCAAAACGGATGCTTCCATCGGTAAGCTGCGTCTGGAGGGCTATAAAAAGGCGTTGAAAGATAACGGAATAGAAGTAAGAGAAGAACTGATCCTGCCTATGAGGAGTGATTTGGAAGATTACTCCCTGGAGAATGGCTATATGGTGACGAAGGAATTCCTGGAGAAGCAGATTCCGTGCACGGCGATCTTCGCAATCTCCGATATGCTGGCAATCGGTGCAGGAAAAGCATTGTCTGATGCCGGATATAAGGTACCGGAAGATATTTCCCTGACAGGCTTTGATGGTGTGGAAATCGGGAAATATGTTATCCCGTCCTTGACGACTTTAAAGCAGCCGGTGGACAGCATGGCGCGAGAGACGGCCCGGATCCTGTTCGACATCATCGGGAAAAAGGCGAAGCACCAGCACTGTGTGTTCGACGGAGAACTGGTGGTGCGGGATTCCACTATGCCGAGGACTTAAACTATGCAGATACATGGTTTTAACAAGACAACTTTATTAGACTATCCGGAACATATTGCAGCCACTGTTTTTACAGGGGGCTGCAATTTTCGCTGTCCGTTTTGTCACAACGGGGAACTGGTGCTGGATCCCGGCTGCCAGCCGCTCATTCCGGAGGAAGAAGTACTCTCTTACCTGAAAAAAAGGCAGGGGATTCTCCAGGGGGTCTGCGTCACCGGCGGAGAGCCGACTCTGCAAAAGGATCTGAAGGATTTTTTACGCAAGATCAAGGAACTCGGATATCCGATCAAGCTGGATACCAATGGCTATATGCCGGGAGTATTGTGGGATCTGATGCAGGAGCATCTGATTGATTATGTGGCGATGGATATCAAGGCGTCCAGAGATAATTATGCCCGGGCGGCGGGACTGCCGCATATGGATATCTCCCGCATCGAGGAGAGTATCGGCATCCTGAAAAGCAGCGGTATCCCCTATGAATTCCGAACTACCGTGGTAAAGGGAATTCATACCGTGGTGGAATTTGAGAAAATCGGTAAATGGATCGCTGGATGCCCTGCGTATTATCTTCAGAATTACGAAGAGAATGAAAACTGCCTGTACCGGATGATACAGACAGCGGAATGTGACGATGTGAAACCGGGCGGTGTAGATCCGTTCGGCGCATTTTCCAGAGAGGAACTGGAACAGATGGAGGAACTGGCCCGGAAATATGTGGGGAAAGTTATCCTGCGGGGCGTGGAATAGACGCTGTGCCTCCCAGCTACATAAGCTGTTGTATTTTTACAAACTCATCAAAGCGAGGTAAGGCCAGTGTGACTTTCCCGTATTCTTTGGAAATAATGACACCTTTTCTCTTTAAACGCTCACGATAGACAGAGAAAAGTTCAGATTTCATATCTAATCGCTCACGGAGAGCTTTTACCTGAGTCTCTCCGCTGAGAGACATTTCAGTTACGATTTTTTTATCCAGATCGGATAATTCCGACCATATTTTACTGTATACATATTCATCCAGATATTGGTCATATTCCGGCAAAATCTGTTCCAAAGTCTTTTTATCGCGATTTTCCCAGTAGAGATAACCAAGTACCTGAAAGGCAAAAGGATAGCCTTTGGTCAGTGAAGCCAGTTCTCCGGCAGCATCTATATCCAGAGAAAAGATATCCATATATTGTTTGCGGATAGCGGTATAATTGAGTGGCTCCAGGATTAATTTGGGTGCACGGTATAAAAAGGTCAGTACTTTATCATTTTGAAGATTATAAATATTTTCATATAATCCCGTCATCAGTAAAAAGATGGGATAGTCGTTTCGTAAAAAAATCTGAAAGGAGCTTGCAAAGATTCGGATATATTCGGAATTCGTCACTTCATCAACGCTGATCAGCAACCTTTTTTCACTTTTCTGGATATATTTCAACATGAGTTCCAGAGCGTTTTCGATATCCGTGACCGGAGCAGCGTTTTCAATGGATACTCCCAGACCAAAAGCAGAAAAGTCAAGTTTTGCATTAATGAACAGCGTGTGTAATTCGGGAATGCTGTAGATTTTTGCAGCAAGACTTTGCAGTAAATCTCTGGTAGGATTCAGTTCCACAACGATCCAGCCTTCTCTTTTTCGTAATTCCGAAGCAATATTTGTCATCATTACAGTCTTGCCAGAGCCACGGACACCGGTGATCATGTAGATCTGATTGGATGGAATCTCGGCACAAAAGCTTTCCAGAATTTGGTTTGTTTCCGTGAGACGGGAGATATATTGCAATGGTTTTTTTCCAAAAGATAACGTAAACGGATTGGCACTCATAATGAAAACCTCCTTTTCTTATATAAGTTTATATAACTTTTAAAATCTTATATAACTTTATATAAGTGTATATAACTTTGTAATTATTATATAAGTTTATATAACTTTTGGCAAGAGATATTGCGGCTATGTGAAATGAATGCAGAAGGAAAATGTAAACACTTACTATTCCTAAATAGACATTTCATGAGAAAATGTGCATATTTTATAAAAAATAAATGTTGCGCAAAAATAATAGCTAAAATTTGCTCAAAAAATATAGGAATAACTTACAAAAATATTCAAAATACACAAAAACAGTTTACTAATGTGAAGTGATAGTGCTAATATACAGTACATAGTGTTGTAAGAGCTTACAAATGTAATCGTTTACAACAAAGAGCAAGAACAGAAAACAGCGCAAAAAATTACGGAGATTAGAGCGCTACCGTAAAAAATGGGAGGATTGTATGAGTCGATGTAAGAGAAAAAGATTTCTGGCATTTATGTTGACCGTGGCTATGTTGCTGGGTGTCATGCCGGTGGATCTGCTGGGCGGTATTGCCAGTGTGAAGGCTGCGGAGACGGTCCATGAGGTGAACTTTACAAAGCTACCTGTAGAAGGAAAAAAAGATACGGATCCATTTACAAATGATATGATGGCAGACAGCTATTATGCACTTGTTGGAAGTGCAATGTGTAGATTAAACAGTGAAGCAACAAAAGTAAAAGCTGTTGAACTGTCAAATAAGGAAGGAAAATCTGCCATAAATTTTACGGTTAGTGGAACGGCAACCTTGGAAGTGAAATTTAGTAGTACTGGTGGTGGAAAAACCTCGAAACTGGCATTAAAAAAAGATGGAACACAGATAGCAGATTCTGTGAAGGAAGCTACAGGAACAACTGGTGAAACAGTAACTTACTCGAACCTTGCTACAGGTACTTACTCAATCATTAGTGCAGAAGGATTTACGGAGAGAAGCGTTCGAATCATAAGTATTAAGGTAACAGAGACATCGCAGGATGTTCCCACAGGTGCAACCGTTTCTGGTAACATTGCAGTTGTAGATAACACGAACGGATTGGTGCAGGAAGGCCAAAAGGTTAGCCTGACCGCAGCAGAGAACAAAGATACAGTAGAGTTAGCTGTAGGAGTTGAAAATGAGGATATTACCTTGAGTGCCGGAACTAAGTACAACATCGTTGCTCCGAACGAGAATGTCCGCGCTGTTGCAGAAGACGGTAAGACCACCATTACCACCGGTACGGAAGCTTTTAGCACTACCATTACCTTAGGTAAGGCAAAAGTAGAAGCACTGGTAAAACTGGCAGAAGGTTCTGAACTGGAGAATGGTGCGACTTTAACATTGATCAATACAGCAGATGCTGGTGATACTGTTCAGCTGACACCTAATGGAACAGTACCCCTTAAGGTAGGTGCAACCTACGAGATTTCTACGAGTATGGCATTAGCTGATGCGAAAGTAAATGGTGAAAAAACGGTTACTGTTACAGAAGAAACTACAGAGCTGATCATTTCTATAGAATCCACACAGGTAGCGACAACGATCACTGTGAAAGATGCAGATGGTCTGCTGGGTGATGGAGCGGTGACATTGACCAATATGAAAGATACTGCCGACGTACATAGCTTTAAGAGTGGAGAAGCAGTATCTCTGACGATTGGAGAGGTATATAAAGTAAGCTGCGCAGTAAACAACGCAATTATTAAGATCAATAACAGTACAATATACAAAGCGTCAAGAGAAACTACAAATGCAAATGTGGTTATAAGTGCAAAAGATGCAGATTTGCATGAACTGGATCTGAGCGGTGGACTGTTAAAAGGACAGACCTATGAAGGCGGTATTTCTGTTCTGGCAGATATGCCTTATACATCGAATACGTTAGAGGCATGTGGTGTTTTATATGAGGGAACCGTACAGACCCCGAAAGAGAATCCTTCACCAAATAATGGAGCAATCCCTACTACCGGTGCTGCGGTGAAACTGGTTACAGAAAAGGCGGGTAAGCTGAAGGTTACAGTATCCCTTGTAAGCAAAGTTTACTATTTCCTGGAAGAGACTGCAAACGGTCCCAAGGAAGTATTGAAATTTGATAATACAACAAATACACAAACTGGTGGAAAGGTTCTGATTCTTCCGGTAGAAGCAGGAAAAACTTATTATTTATATACACACGGATCCAAAATCAAGATGTATGGAATTACCGTAGATTACAGAACGTCTCTGGATTGGAACAAAATCGAGACTCCCGTACTTGGAACTCCTTCTGTAAAGGGAGGAACAATTTCTGTTCCTTACACTGCACAGGTAGGTGGAATTTATGCAGAGACCTTGGATGTGACTATGTACGATGCAAATGGTAAGGCGGTAAATAAACAGTCTATAACTACCGAAGGAGAATCCGGAGTAGCAGAATTCACACCGGCAGCATCCGGTACTTACAGCTTTAAAGCAGAGTTGATCCGTACCGGCGAAGCTTCTGAGGTAAGTAATACGACAACCAGCGTTAACTTTGTCCTTCCTATGGCAACTCCCGCAGGCTTAAACGCCGAGAACAAAGGCCATGGCAACGTGAAGCTGACCTGGCAGGCTGTTCCGGAAGCGGAGAACTACACAGTATATGTGGATGGCAAGGTATATGCAGAGGGTGTGACAAAGTTATTACAGAAAATTTCAGGACTGACCGTAGGACAGGAATATACTTTCGGAGTTGCGGCAGTCAGAGGAAATGATATTTCCAAACCGGCAGAGGTGAAATTAACGATAACAGAAGATGCAGTAAAGACCTGGAATTATTCCGCATTCGGTTCCAGCGTAGATACGATGTCAGAAGGCGGCAAGAACAATGGTTTCAGCGGAAGTTATGATACCCAGGATCTGAAAGTATGGAGTATGAACAGCAAGGGTAAGCTGGTACCGAACTCCACCGATGGTGTGGCATTCTACTATACCACCATTGATCCTGAGACAGAGAACTTTACGCTGTCCGCAGATGTAACCGTAGATAGTTGGAAGTTTACCAATGGTCAGGAAGGCTTCGGCCTGATGGCAGCAGACCGTGTGGGAGAGAACGGTTCCGGTAATTCTTTCTGGAACAACTCTTATATGGTAAGTGCGACCAAGGTGGAATATTTCTGGGATGCAGAGGCCGGTCAGGTATCTGATGCCGGAGATAAGTACACCATGAAGCTGGGTGTCGGATCTCAGGAGAAGATCGGTGTAACACCGGAGAATCTTGCGGCAGACACTGTAGTAGATGATTTCCAGACGGCCATGAGAACACTTGAGACCAGTGCCGTAGCAAGTGGGCAGGGTGCCGGAACTTATAATATGGTAGGCGGATATGAGGCAGCATTAAAGGATATCACAGATGTCAATCCACAGACAACCTTCCATATGACGATCCAGAGAAACAATACCGGATATTTCTTAAGTTATACCAATGCAGCTACCGGAGAGACCGTGACCAACAAATATTACCACGGTGACAACGGTGATGAACTGACCAGACTGGATGAAAACAATATTTATGTAGGTTTCTATGCTTCCAGAAGTGCTAAGGTAAGCTTCAGCAATATGAGCCTGACCACAGTGGCTCCGGAAAACGATGCACCTGCAGAAGCAAGACCGATTACTTATGTAACCCCGAACTTCAGCATTGAGTCTGCCAAGGTTGCCAACAATGCAAACTATGAGATGGTATACTACGGCAATGCCGATGGCGTTCTGAGTATTACGAACAGCAAGGGAGAGGCAGTGGTATCCGGACAGCATGTGGATGCCAAGACCAAGTTCCGTGTCAATACGGTTCTGGAGCAGGGCAGCAATACTTTTGCAGTGGAGTTCACACCGGATGCAGATTACAAGCCTGCAAAGTATTCTCTTTTAAGCAGTTATGATACTGTGAAATTTGATTTCAACGTAACCTATAATGTAAAAGACAGAAGTTATATTTATGTAAGTCCCGACGGCAGAAGCTATGGAAGCGGTGCAAAGGATGATCCTGTAGATATTTATACCGCAGTGAAGAGTGCTGCTCCCGGACGGACGATCCTGTTAAAGGGCGGAACTTATGCACTGGACAAGACAGTCATTGTAGAAAGAGGTGTTAACGGAACCGCAGATGCGAAGATTTACATGATCGCAGATCCGGAAGCTGCCACACGCCCGGTACTGGATTTCCAGGGAAGATGTGCAGGTATAATCCTGGCAGGCGATTATTGGTATTTCCAGGGATTTGATGTTACGAGATCCGCAAATGCGCAGAAGGGTATTCAGGTATCCGGAAGCTACAACACTGTGGACAACGTAGTGACCTACAAAAATGGTAATACCGGTCTTCAGATCAGCAGATATAAGAGCACAGATAACTGGGAAGACTGGCCGTCCCACAACCTGATCCTGAACTGTACTTCTTATCTGAATGCAGATGCGGGATATGAGGATGCGGATGGATTTGCGGCTAAACTGACGGTAGCAGACGGCAACGTATTTGACGGATGTATCGCAGCTTACAATGCCGATGACGGATGGGATCTGTTCGCAAAGGTAGAGACAGGAGCTATCGGTCAGGTGGTCATTCAGAACTGCGTGGCATTCAAGAACGGTTATGTACTGGATGAGAACGGACAGGAAGTAGATGCCGGTAACGGTAACGGCTTCAAGATGGGTGGTTCCAGCATCAGCGGACATCATATTTTGCGCAACAGTGTATCATTCGGCAATAAGGCAAAGGGTATTGATTCCAACAGCTGTCCGGATATTGAGGCATATTCTTCTACCAGTTATAACAATGAGTCCTTTAACGTGGCATTCTATACAAATGACGCAAAGAATACTGCATTTATAGCAAAAGGAATCCTGTCCTTTAAGGATAGCAGCAATGCAGCAGGGCAGACGGTTGCAGAACAGTTCAAACCGAAAGGAACTCAGGAGACCAGTGCCTACGAAAATGCAATGAACTATTATTGGAGAGGCGAAAACTCTACCAACAGTGAAGGAATAGCAACTACAGCAGAATGGTTCCAGAACATGGATATGAACAGTGCAATCCACGGAGGCATTCGCAGAAATACGGACGGTACCATCAATATGAACGGTTTCCTGGCAGTGACTTCCGCAGTACCATCAGGTGTTGGAGCCAGAATGACCGGAACCCCTTCTGCTGTATTTACGGTAGCGGCAGATGTGGTGAACAACGATGATGACGATGACGATGATGATGACAACAGCGGTTCCTCTGCAGCACCTGCAGTAGACTGGACGGATGTAAGCAACTCTGTACAGGATAAGGTGGCAGAGATGATGAAAAATCCTGCTATTGCAAGTGTCAACATGAACTTTGTATGCAGCGGTGAAGTCAAGGTGCCTCAGAATATACTGAATACCATTAAAGGTACGAAGCTGACGGTGGCATTCCACAGCGGAAACGGTGTGGCACTGAGCATCAGTGGACAGGATCTGAAGAATAAAGATCTGTCAAAGATTCAGAATATTGATCTGACAGTAGACCAGACGAGCAACACAATCCCGGCAAATGTGGTATCCGCAAAGTCCGGAACCGTGAACAGACAGCTGGGTATCAGAGATACCGGCAGCTTCGGAGTGAATGTCAACATTCATGTAAATGTAGGCAAGGACAATTCCGGCAAGAGTGCAAACCTGTATCGCTATAATACAGAGAAGGGACGCCTGGAGTATTGCGGATCCTTTACCGTAACTTCCACCGGACAGTCCATGTTCGCATTGAAGCGCGGCGGCAATTATCTGGTAACTGTTACTGACCGCAGACCTTCCGAGAGCCTCTGGTATACAGAGGGCGGTTATACGGTAAAGAGTGGTGATACGCTTTCCAGGATCGCTAGGAGAAATCACATGACTCTGGCACAATTGCTTCGCAGAAATGTACAGATTACAAACCAGAATGTGATCAGAGTTGGTCAGAAACTGAATCTGGACTGATCGTAAAAACTGTAAGAGATAGAGAAAAAGGACAAGACGGGAAACTGAAAAACGAGAAAAACGGATGGCTTGGGAGGGCCATCCGTTTTTTGTGTATACGATGAGTCAGCCTACTCGATTGGAAATATTTTATTGCACTTGATTGGGGTTCTTCTTTCCACTTTCGAAATCCAGAGCATTCTGCAAGGTAGTCTCTGCAATGGCTTCCAGTGCTTCTTTTGTGAAAAATCCCTGATGGGATGTTATCATGACATTGGGGAAGGACAAAAGCCTTGCGGTGGTAGAATGCTCCAGAATCTCATCGGAACGATCCTCGAAGACGTTTTTCGTCTCTTCTTCATAGACATCCAGACCGACCCCGGCAAACTTGTGCAGGCGGATGCCCTCGATAAGATCCTCGGTCTTGACCAGAGCACCCCGGGAAGTGTTTACCAGAATGACGCCATCCTTCATTTTCTTGATGGTGTCAAGCTGGATCAGGTGGTAGGTGGAATCCATCAGCGGGCAGTGAAGGGAGATCAGATCACTTTGCGCCAGTAATTCGTCTAAGGTCACATAGGTGACGAAGTCTTTCAGATCCGGGTTCTCGTAGACATCGTAGGCGATGACTTTCATGCCGAAACCGTTACAGATCCGGCACATAGCTGCACCGATCCGGCCGGTTCCGATGATTCCGGCAATCTTACCATAGAAATTGAAGCCCATGAGTCCGGCGAGGCTGAAATCATTTTCCCGGACCTTGTTATAGGCTTTGTATAAGCGGCGGTTGCAGGCCAGAGCCAGAGCCATGGCATGCTCTGCGACAGCTTCCGGAGAATAACCGGGGACACGCATGACACATATGTCATATTCGGACGCCTTTTCCAGATCCACGTTGTTGTATCCTGCGCAACGCAGCAGGACCAGACGGACACCTTTTTCGTGGAGAATTTTTAATGTGGCTTCGCTCACATTGGAGCTGACGAAAGCACAGACGGCATCGAAGCCGTCGGCCAGAGCAGCAGTACGGGGATCCAGATCCGACCGGATGTAATCAATCTGGATGCCGGGATATTTTTTCAGAGTTGCCTCGAAAGATTCTTTATCATAGCTTTTGGTATCATAAAATAATATTTTCATAACAGTCCTCCTCGGGTTGATTTTTATAGTATGTGTATCGTTATTTTTAATCATACCCAGATTTGGCTTTACTATAGCTCAAAATATAGGAATTGTCTATCATATTTAAAAAGTGAAATCGAGAAAAATTATAAAAATGATGCAGATATGATGCAATCGGCAGATATACTGGCATCAGGAGGCGAGGATTATGAAAAAAATATTTTTTGCAGCAGTATTTGCAGGAGCACTGTTAGGTTTTACATCCTGCGGAAACCGGGAGATGGTGACGGATCCGGAGATGGAGACAGTTATAGACAGCATCAAGGAGACACAGAGCGGTCAGACGACGGAAGAGACGACGGCCGGGACTGAGGAGACTGCGGAAGTGTCCACACAGACGGAACCGACAGAAGGCCAGAGTGAAATACAGGGAAGTGAATGGGTGCAGTTTACCACAGAGGATCACGAGGGTAGCAGTGATCCCGAAGACAAGACCAGAAGTTATACCTATTACTATCCAACAGTTACAGTGACGATTCCGGGCAATGAGACGGTGCAGATGAAGATTCAGAAAGAGCTGGATGAATATGTAGACAGTTTTGTAGAAGGAATCAAGAACGGGGAGTTTGGTACACTTTATGAGGATATGCCGGTGTATGAGCAGAGCTATGAGGATCTTACTTTCCATGTGATCCGCGCGGATGATAAGGTGATCAGCCTGTCGTGGGGGCTGGAAGGGTATGATCAGGGGGCTCATGGATGGTATACTTTGTATTATATGAACTATTATACGCAGACCGGAGAGAGAATTACTTTTGACAGTCTGGGGAGCGGATTCCGCGACAAAGCACTGGAACTGGTGACAGCAAAGGCAGCGGAAATGCAGGCAAAAGAGGACTGCTTCTTTAACGATTACGAGAAAGAGTATCAAACTGGTGGTGTTGGATGGTACGGAAGATTTGAATGCTATCTATCAGGAAATTTATGGGCCGGACATTGCAGGTACGGATAATGGCCCCGCAGACCCTACATTCTACATTACAGAGGATGGCGTTGTATTTGAATCCGGCCAGTATGTATTACAGTCCTATGCAGTTGGAATTGTTGACTTTGAGATTCCGGCAGCAGACTTCGGGGATGATCTCACAGCAGATATTTTTTAATGGAGCACAGGATGCTGGCGGGTATATTTGCAAAATATAGGACTTTACATGGGCGGGCACCGTGTATATAATAAGAACATCGGGAATGAGGTTCTCCCGGAAGCACAGGCTTCGAACCGCCGGAATTTGAACATACGAATTCGATTTGGCTGATGACTTCTGCAGAATATGCAGGGGACACCAGCCTTTTTGTTAGAATTCAAAAATGTCCTGCTGCGAGAAAACGGAGGAATTTTTATGCTTACATCACTGGGACTGATCTTTTTACTGGGATTACTCATGGCGGCGGTCTGCCAGAGGATTCACCTGCCCCGTATTATCGGGATGCTGCTTACGGGTATTATTCTGGGGCCTTATGTGTTGGATCTGCTGGATGTGTCAATCCTGAATATCTCATCAGAACTGCGGCAGATCGCGCTGATCATCATTTTGTTGAAGGCCGGATTATCATTGGATCTGAAGGATCTGAAAAAAGTGGGCCGCTCCGCAGTCATGCTGGCTTGT
>OBAO01001235.1_pt1 | contig 15977 bp, 19 predicted proteins | sample 1517541 | NCBI WGS metagenome assembly OBAO01 (sample SAMN04571698, study PRJEB22368) | human gut metagenome | biome: human gut; material: stool | host: Homo sapiens | place: Luxembourg | collected 2012-08-10
TTGAAAGAGGCTCGTCCATAAGGAATACCTTAGGATTACGAACGATCGCACGTCCCATTGCAACACGCTGTCTCTGTCCACCTGAAAGAGCCTTTGGTTTACGGTCAAGCAGTGGTTCCAGATCAAGGATCTTAGCTGCTTCACGAACCATTTTGTCAATCTGGTCTTTTGGTACTTTTCTTAATTTCAGCCCAAATGCCATGTTATCGTATACTGTCATATGTGGGTACAGAGCATAGTTCTGGAATACCATTGCGATATCTCTGTCTTTTGGCTCTACGTCATTTACCACTCTGTCTCCGATCTTTAATTCTCCGGAAGTGATATCTTCCAGACCGGCGATCATACGAAGTGTTGTAGATTTACCACATCCTGAAGGTCCTACGAAGATGATGAATTCTTTATCTTCAATCTCAAGGTTGAAGTCTTTCACTGCTTCAAATCCATTTGGATACGTTTTGTTAATGTGTTTCAATGATAAACTTGCCATTGCTATAATTCCTCCTGATTTATAATCATTTTTATTCCAGTCGTTATCTGTTTCGTTCTGATAAAAGTATATAAAAAAAGTTCAACCCGGGTAATACCCAAGTTGAACAATCTTTTTCTCATTTTCTATACAAGTTGACGAACAGCCTATAAAAGTGCCTGGTAAATATCTCTTTTTCCTACACCTCTGTCTTTTGCCACCTGTTTCATCGCAGATTTTTTGTCCATTCCCTGTCCGAGATAAAGTTCCATATGTTCTTCGATACTCATCTCTTCCCATCTGGCTTTTTCCTCATTGCGGATCTCTTCTCTGCTCTTTCCTTCGATCACCATGACACATTCACCCTTCGGCTCCTGTACATCATAATATGCCAGCGCATCTTCGATCGTTGTGGCAAATACGGTCTCGTGCTTCTTCGTAAGTTCTCTGCAGATGCTGATACGTCTGTTACCGAGAGTCTCCTGAAGCGTCTTCAATGTACGGACCAGTCTGTGCGGTGCTTCATAGATGACCATAGTTCTCGTCTCATCTTTCAGTTCCTCCAGAACGGCCTGTCTTTCTTTCTTATCCGTTGGAAGAAATGCCTCAAATGCGAACCTTCTCGTTCCAAGTCCGGATATCGTAAGCGCCGTGACACATGCACAGGCTCCCGGAACAGCTGTAACCGTGATCCCTGCTTCCTGACACATCTTCACCAGTTCTTCGCCCGGATCAGAGATTCCTGGCATCCCGGCATCCGTGATCACTGCAATGTTCTCACCGCCTTGCAGACGTTCTACAAGTTTGTGTCCTTTTTCTATCTTATTATATTCATGATAGCTGGTCATCGGTGTCTTAATCTCAAAATGATTCAGAAGCTTGATACTGTTTCTGGTATCTTCTGCTGCGATCAGATCCACTTCTTTTAATATCCTCACCGCCCGGAATGTCATATCTTCCAGATTCCCTATCGGTGTTGCACATAAGTACAATGTTCCTGCCATCTCATACTCCTCCATCTTATGTTTGGTGCCTGCTCTGTATCTATCTGCCCGGTCCATCTGCTGCCATGGCTTTTGCGCCGTGATATTTTCCTTACTTACGACGGACTCATTCCGTAGAGTGCAAGCAGTTCCTCCGTATAACTTCCATCTTTCTGATATACAACCAACGGCGGTTCTACCTGCATCCTCGGATTGCCGCCCTTCATTCCCTCGATCAGAACCATATTCGGTTCTTTATCTATATACGGATATACCAGCCGCATACGCTTCGGCTCAATTCCATACGCACACATCTTTGTCATGATCTCCGGAAGCCTGAACGGTCTGTGGACCATATAGAATCTTCCTTTGACTTTCAGTATCTTCGCACTCTCTCTTAAGATATCATCCAGTGTACAAAGTGCCTCATGTCTTGCAATATACAATGCTTCATTCTGATTCTTCAGTCCGTGGTCTCCGATCATATACGGGGGATTGGTTGTAATAACCCCAAAAGAGGCGGCTCCGAATATGGATGCTGCCTCCTTGATATCTCCCGTTACAATGTCGATCCGTTCTTCCAGCCCGTTATAACTGACACTGCGCCTTGCCATATCTGCACTCTCTTCCTGGATCTCCAGTCCCGTATAATGCAGTCCCGGATATTTTGCCTCCAGAAGTATCGGAAGAATTCCTGTTCCCGTTCCGAGATCCAGTGCTTTTTCATTCTTCTTTACTCTGGCAAATGCTGACAAAAGCACTGCATCCATTCCAAAACAGAAACGGCCCGGACTTTGAATGATCTCATATCCTTTGATCTGCAGATCATCCAGTCTTTCATTCGGAAGTAATTTAGTTATCATCTAATTTTGACGCTCCGTTCTTTTCTTCTAACGCCTTCAGTTCCTTCATCTCTTCTTTCGAAAGTCTTACGTCTTTCTTCTTACGTCTTGGTTTGAACTTCAGTTCTGCTGCCGGATATTCACGGATCTCTTTCTCGTCATTATCCAGCGTCACAACAACCTTAACCAGCTGGCGGAGCACGTTAACTGACTGTACATCTCCTCTTAATCCTTCCGGTGTCGTCACATGATCTCCGTTCGCCGGAAGATGGCTGTTCAGTTCTTCATATGTCTCTTCTTCATTCGTCAGACAGCACATCAGTCTTCCGCAGACTCCGGATATCTTTGTCGGGTTCAGTGAAAGATTCTGTTCTTTCGCCATCTTGATCGATACCGGTGCGAACTCAGATAAATACGTGTGGCAGCAAAGTGGTCTTCCACAGATACCGATCCCGCCGCGGATCTTCGTCTCATCACGCACTCCGATCTGTCTTAACTCGATTCTGGTACGGAACACACTCGCCAGATCCTTTACAAGCTCACGGAAATCAATTCGTCCGTCTGCCGTAAAGTAAAACAGCACTTTATTATTATCAAATGTATATTCCGCATCGATCAGTTTCATCTCAAGGCCGTGTTTGTGGATCTTGTCTAAACAAATCTTGAATGCTTCTTTTTCTTTTTCTTTATTCTTCTCTTCTTTTTTCTTATCGTCCTCTGTCGCAAGACGGATCACGGATTTGAGTGGCTGTGTGATCTTGTCATCTTCCACTTCTTTCGGTCCGGTTACTACGGAACCAAATTCCACACCTCTTGCAGTCTCAACGATTACCTTATCACCGGTCTTGATCTCAAGTTTTCCCGGTGAAAAGAAATATATTTTTCCGGCAGTTCTGAATCTAACGCCTATTACCTTCGTCATATGATTAGTTCTCCTTTATGGTCAGGAACAAAAGCTCCATAACCAGATCGAAGTTAACATTCGCTTTCAGTCTGGCTTTCGCTTTCTCAAGGCTCTCCAGGATCAGTTCGATTCCTTCATAAGAGCTCTTTCTCGCCTGTTCTTTTATACTCTGTAACTGGTCTTTGAATACGACCTTATCAATCTCTTTTGTTGCTTTATATAATAAGACATCCCTGTACCAGATCATGATAATGTCCAGGTAGTCTGTGATCTCTAATTTATATACGGATATATTCTTAACCGCAGCAACGATTTCATTTAATTCCATCTCACTGATATGCTTCAGAAGCTGTACCGCTTCTTCTCTGATCTCGTTAAAATGATCGGAATTGGCCAGCATGATCGCACGTCCCATATTACCCTGTGCAAATGCCGTGCACATATCTGCTTTATAATCCGGGATCTCCAGATTCTCCATCAGATACTTTTTGATCAGTGTATCTTTGATATTACGCAGCTTTAACATTACACATCTGGAATTGATCGTCGGAAGTAATGTCTCCGCATTCTCCGTCAGCAGCAAGAAAACTGCATATGACGGCGGTTCCTCGATCGTCTTCAGGATCGCATTCTGTGCCTGCGGTGTCATCATATCTGCCTGTGGGATAATGTAGACTTTGTACGGTCCCTGATATGGTTTGATATCCACAGTGTTATTCACCTGTGTACGGATATCATCTACGCTGATGCTGTTCGGCTTTTCATGTGTCACACGGATAATGTCCGGATGATTGCCACTCTCTGCCTGCTTGCAGGAATGACATTTTCCACACGGTTCATTGTCCCCGGTCTCACACAAAAGCGTCATGGCGAACAGATTCGCCAGCATCTTCTTACCGGAACCTCTCTCCCCGTTCAGAATATATGCATGAGAGACCCTGTTATTCTCTACTGCACTGCTGATATATTTTAATATGTCTTTGTGGCCAACCACATCTTTAAAGCTTCCCATCTCGTATTACCTCTACTATTTCTTCTTTGCATCGTACTTTATCATCATTCTGATATCTTCTTGTAATTCCTGCTTTCTTCAGATTATCCTCCGAAAAATCTTTCTGATCAGCCAGAAATCTTCTGCAGACTTCTTCATAGCCCGGATGATCCTGCTGCTGTTCTCGCACGATCGCGCGCATCAGGCGTTCTTTGTCCTCCACTTCGATATAAAGCGGGATCAGGTTCTCATTTCCATAGTACTCTTTTGTCTTTATATAAGACTCCAGTGTACCGATCATGAGATAATCATTTTCATCCAGATTAATCTGTCCATCATCTATTGTAGCATATTTCCAGTCCCCATACACGGTTTGATAGGTGCGAAGTTCAATTATTTTACCTTCTTCACGGTATTTTTCAAGTATTTCATCCGTTACGAAGTAATATTCCACTCCATCTTTCTCGCCTTCACGCATCGGTCTGGTCGTATATAAAGTTAAAGTCTTAAGCTCCGGAAGATCCTTTCTGATATCTTTGTAAATCGTATCCTTTCCCGAAGAGCTTTTACCCATCATGTAGTATATCTTACCCATCTATCCACACCTCTATGCCATCTTCCGATTGAAGTCCCTCAATCGAAAAATCATGTTCCTGATACCAGTGAAGTATCTCTACCGCTTCTTTTGTAATACGCTCACCCGGTACGATCAGCGGGCTTCCCGGCGGATAGAGGTATGCGTATTCCACAGAAATGCATCCGATACTGTCTTCAAAGCTTCGTTTTTGTATCTTATCCGTGCGGTTCACTGCCTCTGCGATCGTCCACACTTTTTCAAGTGCCGGCTGTCTGCCGGAAAGTGGGAGATCGGTTTCAATAGCAGCCGGCCGGCCCTGCTTGGTATCTATCTCTTTATCAATCTCTAGCAACGCATCTCTCAACCGGTCCAGACCTTCCTGCGTATCTCCCACAGTTGTCATAGCCAGAACATAGGTCCCTGCCAGCATTTCCATCTGCAAATGATATCTATGAAGTAATATCTCATACAGCTCGTGACTGGACATCGGTGCGTGTTTTACGGAGATCACGAATTTGGATCTGTCATAGCGGTCTGTATTATCAGTCTGGATAATTTTCAGATACTTAAGCCGTTTCAGATCTTTGCGAAGTGCTTCAATGCGATTGGCATACTCAGAAAAAATATTTTTATATTTATAATCTGATCTTGTATCCGAATGCGTTTCAAGTGTCTCTTCCAGCATTCCAATACACGCATCGATACTCGCCATCAATATGTACGACGGACTGCTCGTCTGCAGCATATCCAGATACTGTTTCACTTTTCTTCGCTTCACCATGTCCCCGTTCACATGCAGAAGCGCCGTCTGTGTCAGCGCCGGAAGCGTCTTATGAAGACTGTTGATCACCAGATCCGCACCATATATATTCGCACTCTTTGGGAAATACGGATCAAATCCGAAATGCGCACCGTGTGCTTCATCCACGATAAGCGGACACCCTTTTGCATGCACAATCATATGTCGGTGACACAATCATCACCGCGCGGATCTTCGGATGTTCTTCCAGTGCTTTCTGTACATCCGCAGCATCAATCTCTGTGCTAAGTCCCTGTTCCGTATCGAATTTCGGATAGAGGTAGACCGGATCCAGTTCATTCAGGTATATCGCATGATACACAGACTTGTGGCAATTTCTTGCCACAAGTATGGAATCTCCTTTTTCAGTTGTTCCTAATATTGCACTTATGATTCCAACCGTACTTCCATTCACCAGAAAATGTGTCTCGTCCGCCTGGTAAACTCTTGCTGCTCTTTCCTGCGCATCTCTTAGAATTCCCTCTGCATGATGCAGATCATCAAAGCCATCAATCTCTGTAATATCGATCCGGTACGGAGATGTCCCGTCCATCAGATCCAGATTTCTCTTGTGCCCCGGCATATGGAATGCATAGTAGTCAGAATCGCTGTAATTCTTTAATTTATCAAATATATTATTCATGCGTATATTTTAGCAAAATAACATTATATTATCAAGCCATAAACTCCCGCAGGATCTGGCGGATCATCTCATCCTTTGGAAGCTCACGTCTGGTGTCTTCTTTCGGTATTTCTTCCTGTACATCTTCCTGTGCAGACTCCTTATCGGCATTTCCTTTAATCTCCATTGCCTGCGCATTACCAGCCAGAGTCCCGGTACTTTGTACCTCTTCTTGCAATATATCTTCTGTCCTTTTACTCCCGTCTGTACCGGCAAGCCGCGCCGATGCTTTTGCCAGGTTCCTGGCGTTCTCCTTTACTCTTTCTTTTCTGCGGCTCTCACGCTGCATCTGCACAACACCGGAGCCGGATACCGGAACAGATTCTTCTTTTTCTTCTTGCTCCGTTTTGTCCTCTTTTTCTGCCTTTTCTTCTTTTGTATCATTTGTCTCGTCTTTTTTGATCACACTGTCTCTTCGTCCGGTGCGTTCTTTCTGATTTGCCTTTTCATACTTGTGGAGACATACATTTTCCAGATAATCTACCATATAGTTCTTTGCCATCTGCATGCAATAATTCTCATCCGTTGTCAGATGGAACAGCCATACCAGGATTCCAAGTCCTGCGCCACATGCACCCATCCGCAGGACAGCATCTCCCATGCCATATACCTGATAACTCAGTCCCGCACCGACAAGTCCGGTTACGATAAGCAGTCCCGCACATATCTTCTCCAGTCTGCGCAGCGTGTGAAGTCGTAATCCACAGACTTTATACTCATACAGATACTTATCCACAAATACCCCTACGTTTTCCACCGTATCGCTGATCATACATGCGTGTTCGAATTTCGCACGGACCAGGCGCATCAGCGGGTGGTTACTCTTACTCATACTTCCCGCCGCCTCCACCATACGTTTCATCGTCATACTCACGATACACTTGTCCACCACACCAAGTCCGGTCAGGATCCCCATGAGTACGAACAGTAACTTCTTGTCCAATAACATTTCCAGCATAATAAAAGCCCTCCTTTTGATTTGCATTATACTGTAAATCAAACAGGAGGGCGCTTAATTTCGTTCCTCATATTTCGCACAGAAAACCACATATCATGTCGGTTCCGGGCACATTCTATGATATTTTAAATTGTATGCCTTTTCACTTATACCTAGATCATCGGCAGTAATTCCTTCATAAGTCTTACACTGTGGGCAATTGCCTTCTTTTCAAACGTTGGATAATCCATAGTCGCGCTGTTGTCAGCTTTATCCGAAATTGCACGAATGATGACATACGAAACTTTGTTCAGGTAAGCTGCCTGGGCAATTCCCGCACCTTCCATCTCTACACACATCGGATGGAATAATGATGAGATTCTTTCCTTCACATCTTTATCCGAAATAAACTGATCGCCGCTTACCACTCTTCCGGTAAATGTGTGAATATCCGGATTGGCTTTCTCATTTGCTGCTACTGCCTTCTTGACCAGTTTTTCATCTGCCGGGAATGACAGTGTGTCCATTCTTGGGATCTGTCCTGCCGGATCTCCGAATATCGTCGCATCCATATCGTGATGCAGTGCATCTGTCGAGATCACCATATCTCCGATATCGATCTGTGCATCCAGTGAACCCGCAATACCGGTATTAATCAATGTATCCACACCAAATCTGTCCACCAGGATCTGTGCACAGATTCCTGCATTCACCTTACCGATACCACTTCTTACAATAACAACATCTTTGCCGCCCAATGAACCTTTGCAGAATACCATCCCTGCCTGTTCTATAGTCTCATCGATCTGCATATCTTTTTTAAGTTCTGCCACTTCTTCTTCCATTGCTCCGATAATACCTATCATAGCTCTATATCCTCCTGTTATTACGATATTTTCTATATTAATTCGTCTATGCCCTATTATATCTTATAGAAAATTCGATTTCAACCGGCGAAATAAGTAGCAAACAGACAGAATCTCTGTTATAATCTGAGACGTATGACAATAAAACAATTATTTACAAAAGCAACAGGAGGTAATAGATATGGATTACAAACCATCAGGAGTCTGTTCTCGACTGATCCATGTAGAACTTGACGGAGATAAAATCGCAAATGTAGAATTCGTAGGCGGATGTGCCGGAAATACAGCCGGAATCAGCAGCCTTGTAAAAGGAATGGACGCTCACGAAGTGATCAAACGTCTGGAAGGGACAAAATGTGGTGCAAGACCAACATCTTGCCCTGACCAGTTATCCAAAGCTTTAAAACAGGCTCTTGGAGAATAATTTTCTGCGAATTTCATAACTACAGAAAAAAAAGGCTACTTGTCCTCCCCTTATCGGGGAAGACTTGTAGCCTTTTATGGGGATACCTTCTTTTTTATGTACTCATACTGCAAGATTTCGATCTTTATTCAGTGTTTCGTTTACTTGTTACAATTGTTACTTTTTTAATTGTTTTTCGTTCACTAGTATTGATGCATTACTTATCTTTTATTTGTTTTATGGATATTTGTCTTTATTAGTTTATGGTTTTTTGTTATACATTATAATTACATATTTTTACGTCTTTGCCTTGTTATAAACTACCTTATTTTTCAATCCCTGCCAACTACATCTTTTACCACTGCTTTATAATCTTCTGCTTGCATCGGACCTTCGGTCCTTTAATTACCTCGAGTTATTCCGTCCTATTGTTCTACTTTGAATATTCATCTTCGTTTTTTAAAACTTCACTGTTTTTTTTGCTTCTTGTGTTATGTTTTTGCTTCTATGCTCTTTTGAGGATATTAATCGATATAAATACCACCAGTAAATGAACTGCTCATGTCGCTGTTAGCTGCATGCGTGCAACGAACACGGTAATAATAGCCACCATCTACGTAAAGAGTCCTGTTGGAAGTTACTCGATTCATATTCAGGTTTTCTTTCTGCCATCCATCGTAGTAAGACCATTCTGTATCTTCTTCTTTGGCGCGTTCTACAAGCACACCGATCTGTACACTATCTACCACATGTCTTGCGATCGTCGTTCCACCAGCATATATTTTGCCTTCTGCGAGCTTCGTACATTTAGAATAACCCGTCATCAAATCTTCACCTCTGGTAATCTTGGTATCATAACCTATTGATTCCTCATCATGGGTTAACTCTGATCCATCAATCACCTTATTACCTGCAGCTCTTACTTCCTGCATTGACGACAGCGATAATCCTCCAACCAGCATTACTGCCAGACACATAGACACTAATCTCCTCTTCATATCTCACCTCCATTCGTACTTATTTTTTCGCCCTCATATATTAATACACATAACTTTCAAAAAACTGTCGCCTTTATTTTGGAAAAAATAAATTTTTTAAAATTTTTTCAAAATCTTGTTGTTTCATTGTTCCCGTTAATAAATATTCTATACTTCCATATTTAAATCTGGCAACACACCCTGATTTTTTATTATCTTCAAGTTTATATATTGTTATCTTGATTTCACAATCATTTACAACTTTGGAATATTCCTTTTCTATTGGATCTTCAAAATCTATTCCCAAAGAACTATCTCTGTATGGCATATTAATTATATATCCTATTGTTTCACCATCATAACTATAATACATCTCCGCCACCTGCTTACTCTCATCCAGATTCATTGTATCGAATTTCATATCCGGTAAGCAGACAAATATTTTAACCACATCTGTATCGAAAGTATCTCTTATTTCCTGATAAGCTTTTTCCTCATCTTCATTTTCTATCGTCTTAACTTTCTTTCCTTTTACGGTATATTCTACATCTCTATCTCCAACAGCCTGTCTCACCATCCGTACAACTCTTTCCGGTCCTCCCATGCTGGTGATTCCCATTGCCAGTACGCATACGATAACAGCGGCCAGTGCCAGATATATTTTCAGAGGTTTTCTGCGATAATGAACTTTCTTTTCTGATGTATCTGCCGTTCCAACTTCGGCCTTCAGCATCTTTCTTCCGAGTTCCAGTGCTTTGCGGTCTTCTTCAGACAGGTTATTGATGGCTTCTTCTCTTTCTCTGGCTTCATTTTCCGCCTGTTCGCGCTGATATTCTCTCATCTGTTCTTTTAATCTTGCAAGGACAGCCTCCTTCGTTCCCTCAGGCACAACAAGACTTGTATCTTTTTCAAGGGACTCTTCTTCCTCTTTTGCAATCTCATCAAATTCTCTGGCAATGCATTCTTTCAATTCATCTTTCTCATTATTCATTTTGCTACCCTCAAATTTTTGACTGGTCTTCAAATTTCTCCATAGTTTTGCCACTTGACCTATTTCTTTCAGAAAGTATAATATAGGTATAATCTTTATTATATTATTGATTCGAAAATAATACATATTCAAGTCTGGAGGTAATTATGAAACGTATTATCTTAACCGGTGGCGGCACTGCCGGGCATGTTACACCTAACATTGCTCTTCTGCCACGCCTGAAAGAATTAAACTATGATATTCACTATATAGGTTCTTACAACGGAATTGAAAAAGAACTGATTGAACAGTTCGGTATCCCGTATCATGGAATCTCAACCGGTAAACTTCGCCGCTATTTCAGCGTTCAGAACTTTACAGATCCATTCCGTGTAATCAAAGGACTCGGCGAAGCGAAAAAACTTGTAAAGATTCTTCATCCTGATGTAATCTTTTCCAAAGGTGGCTTCGTATCCGTTCCTGTTGTTCTTGCCGGTAAAAGCCGTCATGTTCCGACCATTATCCATGAGTCAGACATGACACCGGGACTTGCTAATAAGATTTCTATGCCATCGGCATCAAAAATCTGCTGTAATTTCCCGGAAACCATCGAGCATCTTCCTGCTGGAAAGGCTGTTCTGACAGGCTCTCCTATTCGTCAGGAACTGTTATCCGGTGATAAATATAAAGCTTTAGAATTTTTGCACTTCACACAGGACAAACCGGTAATCATGGTAGTCGGTGGAAGTCTTGGTTCAGTTGCCGTCAACGATGCAGTCCGCAGTGTCCTTCCTGAACTGCTTCAGTCCTTCCAGGTTGTTCATCTCTGTGGTAAGGGCAAAGTTGATGAATCTCTGAAAGGCCTTCAGGGTTATGCACAGTTCGAATATATCAAAGACGAATTAAAAGACCTCTTTGCTCTGACGGATCTCGTTATCTCAAGAGCCGGAGCCAATGCGATCTGCGAACTTCTTGCACTGCACAAACCGAATCTTCTGATTCCACTTTCTGCAAATGCAAGTCGTGGAGACCAGATCTTAAATGCCCGTTCTTTCGAACGTCAGGGCTACAGTGTCGTTCTTGAAGAGGAAGAGCTTAATCATGATGTTCTTCTTGATGCGATCATGAACCTGTATCAGAATCGTGAAACATACATTCAGACCATGAAGAATTCTCCTCAGCAGAATTCTATCGACACCATCATTGATCTGATCGAGGCTGCTGCCAGACACTAATCCGGAAGCATTCTCATCTATTGACCTTATGTACAGGATCTGCCATCGGCAGATCCTCTTGCATACTTTGATATAAAAAACAGGTGGCTGTACATCCCACCTGTTTTTTATATATCGTGTAAGCGGTCATACTGATCTTTATACCTTTTTATCATCCATTTTCTTGCTCTCTTTAGTATGCCTTCTAATGCATTTAATGTAATGCCCATTCTCTTTGCGACTTCTTTCTGTGGCATATCCGCATAATATACAAGAGTCACGGCTTTGTACCATCTCGCATTCTTCTGATACAGTTCCTGAAAAATATCAATTCCAAGTTCACGAAAGCATTTTTCTTTCAGCAGTGCAACCACCTGATCTTCCGAACTGTCATCGATCAATGAATTCGGATATCTGTCCTCTGACATCGTAATCTCTGCCAATGGAACTTCACGCTTATGATCTCTTATATAATTCATCGCTCTGTATCTTGCGAACATAAGCATCCATGTTCTAATCTGCTGTTTTGATTCACTTCCACACTGTATATATGCGGTGAAAAAGGCATCCTGAGCAATCTCTTCTGCTATGTGATGGTTTCCAGAGTATTTTAATGCCTCTTTGTATACAACACCGAAGTATTCGCTGTATGCAGCCACAAAGGCATCTCCCTCTGTAAACTCTTTTTCCACTTTACGCTCCTATCTTTTATCTGTTAAATTTTCGATAAAACATCTTCTTTTTCTTCTTCTGTAAGTTCATGCATTGTCCATCCAAGTCCCACTTTATCATCTTTGTGTCTTGGAATCATATGTACATGATAATGAAATACTGTCTGTCCGGCTGCTTCACCATTGTTCTGGACGATATTATAGCCATCACAGTCCAGTGCTTTTGTAAGCTTTGTAATCATCTTCTTTGCAAGAATCATTGATTTTCCCGCAAGCTCATCATCCAGCTCATAAAGATTGGCATAATGTTCTTTCGGAAGGATGAGTGCATGTCCCTTAGCTGCCGGATTTGCATCCAGGATCACACGAAAATCTTCATCTTCATAAATAGTAGCTGTAGGAATCTCTCCATTTGCAAGTTTACAAAAAATGCAGTTATTGTCTTTCATAATATTATCCTTCTTTCTCTGAAAATAAATGATTGATTATTTAAACCACCAATGCTAAACTGATACCTCAGAAAGGGGCGGTAGTTATTATGTTATCATCGACAGACCATGACAAATTACAACAGATTATACAGGAACATCCTGAAACAGAAGAACTTTTTAACCGGATTTTTAAGTCTCATCAGATGGATATCAGCACCATCAGTCACGAAATCCGTAATCCTCTGACCCTCGTTTACAGCACGCTTCAACTTATCGAATCACAACATCCCGAAGTACTGGAATTCGCTCACTGGTCAGAGCTTCACCAGGACATCGAATATATGAAACTGTTATTAGAAGATCTGTCTTCTTATAACAACGGTGAACGGCTGGATCTTGCTCCGTTAAGTACCGGCAGCTTTTTCCGCAGAATTGCTCTGTCCTTTGCTTCTTCTATTATAGATACAGATATTGAATTCACTTCATACATACCGGAAGATCTGCCAGTTCTATCTGCCGATTCTGTAAAACTTCGTCAGGCACTGCTCAATCTTCTTCGCAATGCCGCTGATGCGGTCCGTACCGAATCACCTTCTCAGGATCAGCACGATATGCCGGCACACTCCCCACAGATCTCATTGTCCGTAACCGCCGATGCAGATTTGCTTCATATCGAAATCTCTGACAACGGCTGTGGTATTGCTCCTGAAGATCAGGAACACATCTTTGAACCATTCATCACTCACAAAGTTGATGGAACCGGACTTGGTCTTGCAATCACACGCCGGATCATCCAGGCTCATCACGGTACAATTACACTTAGATCAGCACGATATGCCGGTACGGTATTTATCCTTACGCTTCCGATAGAGAAGAACTCCTGATAAAAAGCCGGCAAGCAGGCCTCCTATATGTGCCATATTATCAACACCACCACTGGTAAATCCATAATACAATGTCAGTACGATCATAAAGACCAGGCCTCTGCCGGATATGTCTCCAATCCGTCCTCTGTTACGGATTGCCACATACAGAAGTGCTCCAATGATCCCAAAGATAGCACCGGACGCTCCCGCCGATATAGCCATACTTCCGGTCTGTATATCCCACCATGCCGACAGAACATTCCCCGCCAGTCCACTTACGAAATACACAATGAGAAACTTTACTTTTCCTATGTCAAGTTCAAGATTCCATCCCATAGCTACAAGTACAATCATATTATTGACAAGATGATCATACCCAAAGTGAAGAAACATACTGGAAAATAGTCTGTAGTACTCTCCTCTTTGTATCAGATATGGAACATACATGGCTCCGTGCTTCAACATGAATTCACCATCTTCTGTCATCCCCAGAAAAGACAGGACCAGAAATACAATGACATTCACTGCTGCCAGTAATATCGTACATGGCGCTTTAATCGTATTCTTGTTCATTTATACGCTTCATTACCTTTCGCTTTGTTCATCTTCTGTCTCTTTTAGTATAACATAGATTACCTGAATTCTTAATCATTTTATTCTATATTTAACTGAATTTTATCACAGCTCTTCTTCCTCTATATGCAGTCCGTCCCAGTCACCCCATTTTGACTTCTTGTGTTTATTCAGGAAGCGCTTTACCGGCATCCATAGATTATCCGTCTCTCTCATGATCGAACTCCCCATCTCCTGCTCCGATATCCAGTCATGTTCTCTGGTATCATAATATGATGTCTTTTCCCTTCGTTCCTCCAGCAATTCATCGATCATCGTTTCTTTTCTTATATCTCTTATATCCGGAATCTTCGTTTCTTCTTTTTTCTTTTCTTCACATGCTGCAATTAGTTTTTCCAGACTGTAATTATCCTCCATTGTCTCTTTATGCAATAAAAATGCCAGACGGACACATTCTTCTTCCTGATAATCCGCAACTTTTACCATATACTCCGTCAATATATGAAACTTCTCCCATATATCCTGTTTTGCCAAAGGATAATAACAAAAGTAATATCTGCCCTCTTCATAGAAAATGTATTCCGGATCCATCAGGATACAATGAATATCCAGAAGATAACGTTCCGCTTCCTTAAGTACATTTCCTAACTGTTCCATAAAGTGCCTTATATCTTCTGCTTTTAATTTCGCTCTGGCATACATCGCCTGCATTGATACCTTACCACTTACATCATAATCATAATAACTGCTGCCATTAACACCTCTTCCTCCTACATGCAAAAAGCCCTCCGGCGAATTTGCTTTTAACATTTTCATCTGGTAATCCTCTTTATATAATACGTGTTCTTCTATCGTTATCTTTCGTTCCATTATCTGATCCTTCTCATTTTTTAATCCTTCTGATATCCCGGATATATTTCTCCGGTTCCGTCACCGCTGCACGGCTTTCTACAGATATTGCCATTTTCTTTCGTCTTGCAGCTGCCTGTACTTTAATTTCATCTTTTCCCACACTGCTTTGTACTCTTATTCTTGAAAATAAGATACACTTCCTTCCCACCCTTTCTTTGAATAACGCATTTAATTCACTCTCGCTGATTCCATCCTTTTCTCTCACCTTTGTACTTCCCGTAACCGCCGTTTCATATGCGGCTCCTGCAATAATATTCTTGTCATGATAATAAAAAGATATCCTTATACATCCCATGATCAGGAATAATATCATTGGTATCAGAAAAGCCATCTCCACGGTAAAACTGCCCTTTAACCACCTTTGCTTTCTTTCCTCCATCTCAGATTCCTCCTATACATACCCCAAGCAGATATCCCACCGTCAGAAATGGATAAAAAGGAAAAGCAAGTCCTTTCTTTTTTCTTTTTATTACCACACAGATCAATCCGATAATTCCAAGAATGAAAAATGCCGTCATAAGCACTTCCAAAAGTCCCCAGATTCCCAGATATATCCCCAGGATCAGAATTGCCAGGCTGTCCCCATACCCAATCGCTTCATTGGTAATTTTACTGATCCATAAAAATAATATGCCGCTTAATCCACCGGCCACCGACAATTTCCAGTCTACATTTCCCGTCAGTACCTGATAGATGATCACCCCTGCCATACATAGCAGAAGTACATCCCGCGGAACTTTCCGTATTCTATAATCCATCACTGACAGTCCTGTTAATACAGCCATTGCCAGCACCTTGCTTATTGTCCACATCTGGAACAGGCCCCCTTTCCTGCCGCCTCCGATATCGGTATTGCATATATCGTCCGTTTTAAACCACTGCACGACAGCGAACTGTGATACCGGTCTCC
>OBAO01001290.1_pt1 | contig 15323 bp, 19 predicted proteins | sample 1517541 | NCBI WGS metagenome assembly OBAO01 (sample SAMN04571698, study PRJEB22368) | human gut metagenome | biome: human gut; material: stool | host: Homo sapiens | place: Luxembourg | collected 2012-08-10
ATCTTTACGATCCTCGTATATGTCATTTATATGATTTATATTATTATACGCTAGGCTTGTCCTAGCTTTTTATCTAATTTCTTCTTTGAATTCACTTGGTGTTTTGTTCATTACTTTCTTAAAGATCTTGGTAAAGTAATTTCATGTGCGCCTAAAATTCAGCCTCATGGTTTGATATTATTATGTCCAGGTGCACGCTTGTGGTTTAGTTGTGATCAAATGGCAGAGGCTATGCAACAAATGGGACAAGATTATATTGATATAGAGAGTGTATGTTTTAAGGCATCTTTTAATAATGAAATGGCAAAACATCCAGATCCTTTTACGGAAGCTAAAGGATATAATGGTCCTGTCATGTTGATGCGTGCAGATGATGATGATCAAGTGGATGAAGAAACTTGTTTCCGTTATGCTCAGGGGTATCAAAATGCCAAGTTTCATAAAGTTTCAAATGGAGGACATGACTTCGCATCTATAGAAGCACGTGATAAAGTAGAAGAAACAATTTCTTCTTTTATCAAAGAACATATTTAATCAAGTAGAAATCTGATTTCTACTTTTTTTCTTATGAAAGCTTCATTGCCTTTTCTTATGGACTTTTTGACAAATGTCATTTATCATCATAAATACAGTAGAGGTATTAATCAATGAAACAACATCATGTGTTTAGTTTTTTACAAAGGATGGGAAAATCCTTTATGTTACCTATCGCAGTGCTTCCTGTTGCAGGTATTTTTTTGGGTGTAGGAAGTTCTTTAACCAATGAAACAACGATAGCTGCATTGCATTTAGAATCGGTATTAGGGCAAGGAACCTTTTTATATAGTGTTTTAATTTTATTGAAACAAGTAGGCAAAGTTTTATTTGATAATCTACCCTTGATTTTTGCGGTTTCTATAGCTTTAGGAATGTCTAAGCGAAGAAAAGAAGTCGCTGCTCTTGCAGCTATTATTGCCTTTTTTGTGATGCATGCCACAATCAATACGTTACTTTGTTTAGATGGAAGTATTGTTAATGGTGTAGTTTCAAATTATATTCTAGATGGATCTATTACTTCGGTATGTGGAATGTTATCGCTTGAAATGGGTGTGTTTGGAGGAATTGTCGTTGGACTTGGTGTTAGTTATTTGCATAATCATTTTTACCAGATTCAATTACCAAATGTGATTTCTTTTTATGAAGGAGAACGATTTGTTCCAATCATTTGTGCTATTACATATGTATTTATAGGGGTGCTTATGTATTTTATTTGGCCACCATTACAGCAGGGTGTTTATAATTTGGGACAATTTATATCTGACTCTGGCTATTTTGGTACATTTATTTATGGAATTATTAAGCGTAGTTTAGTTCCTTTTGGCTTGCATCATGTTTGGTATATGCCATTTTATCAGAGTGCATTAGGCGGTGTACAAATGGTAAATGGTTCAATTATATCCGGTGCGCAGAATATTTTCTTTGCGCAATTATCCGATCCAAGTGTGACTCATTTTAGTGTGGATGCAACTAAATTTTTCTCTGGAGAATTTATTTTTATGATTTTTGGCTTGCCTGGTGCGGCTTTAGCTATGTATCAATGTGCAAATCCAGAAGCAAAGAAAAAGACGGCGAGTTTATTACTTTCGGCTGCTTTAACAAGTGCATTAACAGGAATTACAGAGCCGATTGAATTCTCTTTCTTGTTTGTGGCGCCATTATTATATGTTGTTCATGTGTTATTAGCCGCCACATGTTTTGTGGTTGCACAAGCTTTACAGGTTGCGATTGGATTTACTTTTTCAGCTGGTTTGCTTGATTTTACATTGTTTGGGATTTTGCAGGGAAATGCGAAGACAAATTGGATGATTGTAGTTTTGCTTGGCTTAGTATATTTCTTTGTGTATTATGGGGCGTTTAAGTTTTTGATTGTAAAGTACGATTTAAAAACGCCTGGAAGAGACGAAAGCATTAAGGTGTTTGATAAGAAAAAGTATGATTTTAGTTTTGATAAATCGTTGATTGATCCTAGAAGTCAGATGATTGTTCAAGGCTTAGGTGGACGAAGTAACTTTACGGATTTAGATTGTTGCATCACAAGATTAAGAGCGACAATCAAAGATGATACTTTAATCAATGAAGGGTTGTTAAAAAAATCGGGAGCTGCAGCTATTATGTGTCAGCCAAATGCAATTCAAATTATTTATGGCCCTCAGGCTTCGAATATAAAGACAAAACTGGATGAGTATATGTTGAATGTGCCGGAAAGTTATGATTTTGAGGATAAAGAAGTTGTTTTAGAAACAAAAACACAGTTGGAACTTGAATGTTTAGTAAATGGGGAAGTAATGCCGATAGAAGATGCAACGGATTCTATGTTTGCGCATAAATTAATGGGCGATGGTATTATGATTCGTCCGTGTGATGGTGTTGTTGTAGCACCTTGTGATGGAGTTATTTCAATGATTTATCCAACAAAGCATGCGATTGGTATTACAATTGATGATAATACACAGATCTTAATTCATTTTGGCACGGATTCGGCGAAATTAAATGGCAAGGGTTTTGAATTGTTGGTAAAACCAAACCAGAAAGTTAATGCTGGAGATGTTTTGTGGAATGCAGATTTAAAGTATATCAAAGACAATGCGTTGGATGAGAATATTATAGTTGTATTTACGAAAATAAAAGATGGTGCAGAAATAGAAAAAAAATATGGAAAAATGCAATGTCATGATATGATGTTAAGGGTAAAGGGATAATGGATATGTATGAAATTTTAAAGGTTTTGAATCATAATACAATCTTGGTTTTAAAAGAAAATGAAGAAATAATTGTGATGTCTAAAGGAATTGGCTTTGGTAAAAAGCAAGGGGAACAAGTGGATGTTCCTCATAATGCAAAGCAGTATAAGATGCAAAAGTCATATCAGGCGAAACAGAAGTCGAATAATATTTTTGATTACATTGATCCAATGTATATTGAAATTTCATCTGAAATTATTACTTTAACAAAAGAGAAATTTGGTAAAGTAGAACATGATATTTTATTATCTTTAGCGGATCATATTTATTTTGCGATAAAAAGAATTAAAGAGAAGGATTTCCCATCCAATCCATTTAATATGGATATTCAACTTATGTTTCCGGATGAATATTCGGTGGCATTAAAGGCAAAGGAGGTTATTGAAAAATATACGCATGAGGAAATAAATGCAGATGAAATTGCGTTTATCACCTTACATATTCACTCGGCTATATCGGTAAATAAAGTAGGGCAGTCTATGGAAGTTATGCGTGTGATTCGTGAATTCTTCAAGAAATTACAGGCTGATTTAAATATTCGTATTGATGCGAATTCATTGTCATATATTCGTTTAATGAATCATATTAAGTTTTTGTTGTTGAGACTGAATAATGATGAGGAATTGCAGATGGATATTACAGAGTTCACAAAAGAAAAGTTTCCATTTGCTTATGAACAGGCTCGTGTTTTATGTGAACAATTGAGCCGTGTTTTACATAAAGATTTGCCAGATTCGGAGTTGGGGTATTTGGCTTTACACTTGGAAAGAATTTTATCGAGTACGATTATTTCGTGAAAAATGTTGACAACGCTTTCAGAAAGTGGTACATTTTCAGATGTAAAAAGTGAATATTCAATAGCGTGTAACTGGTTAGGCAGGCATTTACTATTTTGATTGAAGATATAATCTTTATTGGTTTATTGTATATCTTCAGTTTAAATGTATATGTCTGTCTTTTTTTGCGTATTGAATTTCTAAGAAAGGATGAAAATATATGGTAGGAATTATTCTTGCAAGTCATGGTGAATTTGCGAATGGTATCTTCCAGTCAGGAGCTATGATTTTTGGTGAACAAGCCAATGTAAAGCCTTGTACTTTGATGCCTAGTGAAGGACCTGAAGACATTCGAAAGAAGATGGAAGATGCGATCGCTTCTTTTGAAAATCAAGAAGAAGTATTGTTCTTAGTTGACCTATGGGGAGGAACTCCATTCAATCAGGCAAGTGCCTTGTTAGATGGTCACGAAGACAAATGGGCAATTGTCACAGGATTGAATTTGCCTATGTTGATTGAAACGTATGCTTCTAGATTCTCAATGGAGAAGGCACACGAAATTGCAGCACACGTAATGCAAACTGCACAAGAGGGTGTACAGATCAATCCAAAAGAATTAGAACCAAAAGAAGAAAAGAAAGCGGAAGTAAGTGCAGCCCCTCAAGGAGCTATTCCAGAAGGAACAGTCCTTGGAGATGGACATATCAAATATGGCTTAGCACGTATTGATACACGTTTACTTCACGGTCAGGTAGCAACAGCTTGGACAAAGACAGTTGGACCAAACCGTATCATTGTTGTCAGTGACAATGTAGCTCATGACGATTTAAGAAAGAGCATGATCGAACAGGCAGCTCCTCCAGGAGTAAAAGCAAATGTCGTTCCAATTGATAAGATGATCCAGGTCGCGAAAGATCCTCGTTTTGGAGCCACAAAAGCAATGTTGTTGTTTGAAACACCACAAGATGCATTAAGAGCTATCAAAGGTGGAGTGGATATTAAAGAATTGAACTTAGGTTCCATGGCACACTCTCAAGGAAAGGTAGTTTGTACAAAGGCCGTTTCTATGGGAAGTGATGATGTAAAAACATTTGATGAATTATTAGCAATGGGAATTAAGATTGATGTTCGTAAGGTGCCAACAGATTCACCTGAAAACTTCGATGAAATTCTTAAAAAAGCAAAAACAGAATTAAAGTAAATTTAGAGGGAGATTATTATGTCAGCGATTAGCATTATTTTAGTTATAATTGTTGCCTTCTTAGCCGGTATGGAAGGAATTCTTGACCAATTTGAATTCCACCAACCATTAGTAGCATGTACATTAATTGGTTTGGTTACTGGTCACTTAAAAGAAGGTGTTATGTTAGGTGGTTCTTTGCAGTTGATGGCTTTAGGTTGGGCAAACATTGGTGCAGCGGTTGCACCCGATGCTGCACTAGCTTCAGTTGCTTCTGCAATTATTATGGTTTTAGGTTTAAATGGTGGAACAACAGATACTACAACTGCTATTTCTACAGCAATTGCCGTAGCTATTCCATTATCAGTAGCTGGTTTATTCTTAACTATGATTTGCCGTACAATTGCAATTCCAATTGTTCACTTCATGGATGCTGCTGCTGAAAAAGGTGATTTTGGAGCAATTGAACGTTGGCAAATTGTAGGTATTTGTTTACAAGGTGTTCGTATTGCGATTCCTGCTGCTGCATTATGTTTCGTACCTAGTTCGGTTGTAACTGGCGTATTAAATGCAATGCCAGCTTGGTTATCTGGTGGTATGACAGTTGGTGGAGGAATGGTTGCTGCCGTTGGTTATGCAATGGTTATCAACATGATGGCTACAAAGGAAACTTGGCCATTCTTCGCTTTAGGTTTCGTATTTGCTTGTGTAAGTGAATTTACACTAATTGCTTTAGGTGTTATTGGTGTTGTTATCGCAATCGTTTATTTAGGTTTGAAAGATGTTGCTAAAAATAATGGTGGAGGATCAAATACTGGTTCTGGTGATCCATTAGGTGACATCTTGAATGATTACTAGGATTTTGAAGGAGGTAAATGAAAATGGCTGAAAAAATTACATTAACTAAACAAGATCGTAAAAAAGTTTGGTGGCGTCATCAATTCCTTCAGGGTTCTTGGAACTATGAACGTATGCAAAATGGTGGATGGTGCTATTCAATTATTCCTGCAATCAAAAAACTATATTCTAACAAGGAAGATCAAATTGCTGCTTTAAAACGTCACATGGAGTTCTATAACACTCACCCTTATGTGTCAAGTCCAGTAATGGGTGTTACACTTGCTTTGGAAGAAGAAAAAGCAAATGGTGAAAATGTAGATGATACTGCAATCCAAGGTGTTAAAGTAGGTATGATGGGTCCTTTAGCTGGTGTTGGTGACCCAGTATTCTGGTTTACAATGCGTCCAATTTTAGGTGCTTTAGGAGCTTCTTTAGCATTAAGTGGAAACATTTTAGGACCTATCTTATTCTTCGTATTATGGAACGTAATTCGTTTAGCATTCATGTGGTATACACAAGAATTTGGTTACAATGTAGGTACTAAAATTGCTAAAGATATGTCAGGTGGACTTCTTGGAAAAATCACTCAAGGTGCAAGTATCTTAGGTATGTTTATCATTGGTGCATTGGTTCAACGTTGGGTAAGTATTTCGTTTACTCCAGTTGTTTCAAGTGTTACTCAATCTGAAGGTGCATACATTGATTGGTCACAAATTAAAGGAAATGCAGACGGAATTAAGAGTGCATTAGAACAATATTCTTCATTAGGAGCTACTGGTTTAAATCAAATCAAAGTTACAACTTTACAACAAAACTTAGATTCATTGATTCCTGGTCTTGCAGCTTTATTATTAACTTTATTATGCTGTAAATTATTGAAGAAGAAAGTTTCTCCAATCACAATTATCATCGCATTATTCGTAGTTGGTATTATTGGTCGTGTAATCGGAATTATGTAATAGCTTAAGGAGGTACATATGGCACAATCATTAAATTCAAAAGTAGATTTAACAATTAAGGCAACATCTTTTGCAGGATTAAGTACAAATGGAAATGTCATGGTTGGAAATAAAGCGTTTGAATTCTATAATGAAAGAAATGTTGAAGATTGTATTCAAATTCCATGGGATACAATTGATCGAGTAGAAGCGAGTGTCTTATTTAATAAAAGTATTTCTCGATTTGTGATTTTTATAAATGAGAAAACATACTTTACTTTCTCTACAAAAGACAACAAAAAAACACTGCGTGCTATAAGAGAATATGTACCTGCAGATCGAATGCTTCGATCATTAAGTTTTTGGGATGTGTTTAAACGAGGTTTAATGTATATTCCAAATAAATTACTACATTCTAATAATTAAGTATTGTTAACCCAATCCACATTATGTTGATTGGGTTTTCTTTCTTTTAATCCGAAAAAGTACAAGATGTATTAAGAGCAATCAAAGGTGGAGTTGATATCAAAGAATTGAACTTAGGTTCAATGGCACACTCTCAAGGAAAGGTTGTATGTACAAAGGCCGTATCTATGGAAATTATGATCGATGTTCGTAAGGTTCTTACAAATTCACCTGAAAACTTCGATGAGATTCTTAAAAAAGTAAAATCTGAATTAAAGATGGCTTAGGCCATCTTTTTAAAATATTGAAAAGTCATTAAAATAGCGGTTAAATTATATTGAAAAGTCATTAAAATGTGTATAAAATTATATTGAAAAGTCATTCTGGAGGTGAAATATGCTTTATCGAAAGATTGAACGTACAATTGAACAACATTTAAAGAGTGGTTCAAACAAAATTCTATTAGTGGATGGAGCTCGTCAAACTGGGAAAACATATATCATAAGGTATGTGGGAAATAAACTGTTTGAAAATTATATCGAAATCAATATGATTGAAGACTCTTTAGGGAATCGCTTGTTTGAAAAGGTAAGGACAGTAGAAGATTTTTATCTGCAGGTCAGTATGCTTGCAGGGGATAAAATGCAAGAAAAAGAAAACACATTGATATTTATCGACGAAATACAGGCATATCCTCATTTGTTGACACTATTAAAATTCTTATCCCAGGATAATCGATTTACATATATTGCGAGTGGATCTTTGTTGGGGGTAACTTTATCGCAAACTACGTCGATTCCTATGGGTAGTATTCAAAAGATTCAAATGTATCCTTTGGATTTTGAAGAATTTTTATACGCGAATGGGATGAACGAATTTGTTATTTCGACATTAAGAAATAAATTTAATCATTTAGAAGAATTAGATGAGTCCATGCATAATAAAATGATGGATTTGTTTAAAAAATATTTGTTGGTGGGTGGTATGCCTGACGCTATAAATACGTATTTGTCAGAGAAGAATATTGTATCTGTTCGAAATATTCAAGCTGAAATTCACGAATATTATGCATCAGATGCCTCTAAATATAGTTTAGAAAATAAACTTAAAATCAGTCGAATTTATGATTTAATTCCATCTAATATGGAAAATAAAAAAAAGCGAGTTGTTGTTAAAAATATTGAGGGAAAAAGAGGTAAAACGTTTAATGACTATCAAGAAGAATTTGAATATTTAGTTAGTGCAGGAATCGCTTTGAATGTACAAGCTATCTCAAATCCAAAATTTCCTTTGATTGAATCTGCAAGTAAGAATTTAATAAAGTTATACTTAAATGATGTTGGGATTTTAACGGGCATATTATATGGAAATAATATTAATGCGATTTTAGATGATCAAAAAAGTATTAATTTAGGTTCTGTATATGAAACAATTGTTGCCAGTGAATTAAAGGCACATGGCAAAAAATTGTATTATTATGATAATCGAAATAAAGGAGAAGTTGATTTCTTGATTGATGATTATGATTCACTTTCTGTGGTTCCAATTGAGGTGAAATCAGGAAAAGATTACACAGTACATAGTGCATTGAATAATTTTGTGAATAATGAGGATTACCATATTCAAAAAGGCTATGTTGTATCGAATGAGAGAACGATAAGTCAAAAAGGTAAGATCATTTACATACCAATCTATTATGCAATGTTTTTTTAATAAAAAGGGTGTGGATTTCTAGAATTCCACATCCTTGTTGTTTAATATATGATCAAATATGTAGTGTCCTACACCACCATCAAGACAATCGTAGTCAGTAATATCGTCGGCTAATGCCTTTGTGTTTGGGTTGCCGTCTTTTAGGCAGACTCCCCATCCACTTGTGAGTAGTAAAGAATTATCGTTTTCATTATCGCCAAACGCAATTGTATCTTCTAAGTGAATCTGATTCCATTCGCAATACATTTCTAAACCTCTACCTTTGGAGAAACCACTATACATTAATTCGATAGTTCCTGGGAATGTTTCAATAGTTTGGTATTTTCCTTTATATTGTTCTTCTACTTGATCACGGATAAGTTGTGTTGTTTCTGGGTCTGTCCTAAATAAGAACTTATAAACAGGTTTTTCACAAAAACCATCAATATCACCTGTCTTATCGATAAGTAGAATATTTTTACGTTTGGCCATATCTAATAAGTCATCGCTGATATTCATAACATTGCGAAGTTGATTTCCTTCTACGTTTACGGACACTTTCTTTTCTTCGATGATTGGCATCAAGAAAGTTAAGACTTCCTTCATTTCATTTACGCTTAACATGTCCATCGTAAATGATTTATTCAGGTTACGATCATAGATCATACCTCCATTCATTCCAATAACGAAATCAAACTCGAAGCCTAGATTCCAAAAGATTCCTTTTGTTTTTTCCATTTCGGTGATTTCTCTTCCAGTTGCCAAACCAATTTTTACGTTTTTATCATGAAGTTCTTTTAAAGCTTGTATTGTGATTTTAGGTAAGGGACTGCCCTTAGAACTGAGGGTCATATCAACGTCGGCAGCTAAGACCTCAATTTTTTGAATCATAAAATGTACCTCCATTACCTAAAATGTATACGATTTCATATGAAGTTGCAATATGAAAGTTATATTGTACTACCTATTTCGTTTTGTGTTTTGTCTTTAGGTAAGCTATACTTTAGAGACTGAAGGTGGTAAATAATGAATTTTTTAGTGCGTAGATTTATAAAGAATTATCAAGATACAAAAGATGCCAATGTGAGAACGAGTATTGGTAAATTATCGGGGATTGTGGGTATATTTAGTAACTTGTTTTTATTTGTGATTAAGTTTGTGATTGGTACCATTGTACATTCGGTATCTATTCAAGCTGACGGAGTAAATAACTTAACAGATGCGGGTTCGAATATTATTTCGATTTTATCTTTTCATCTCGCAAATAAGCCAGCAGATAAGGACCATCCATTTGGTCATGAAAGAACGGAAACAATCGCATCATTATTTGTGGGAATATTGATTTTAGTTTTAGGTTTTGAAACCGCAAAAGAAAGTATTTCTAAAGTGATTCATCCGGGAAGTATTGATTTTAGAATTGCATCCGTCATTATTCTTTTAATTTCTATCATAGTTAAATTTTGGATGTATGCATACAATAAGAAGCTTTCTAAAACATATGATTCAAGTCTATTAGAAGCAACGGCATTGGATTCAATTAGTGATGTATGTGGAACAACAGCTGTTCTTGTATCGACATTGTTGTCTCCAGTTCTTCACTTCAATCTAGATGGATATATGGGTATTGTAGTTTCAGGAATTATCCTTTATGGAGCTTATGGTTTATTAAGAGATATGATTAATTCTTTAATTGGAGAAGCACCGGATCCTGAACTTGTACACAATATTGTAGATATGATCATGGCACATCCTGCAATTTTAGGTGTGCATGATATGATGCTGCATAATTATGGCCCAAATAAGATTTTTGCGAGTGCTCACGTAGAAGTGGATTCGTCTAAAGATATCTTTGAAACGCATGATCATATTGATAATATAGAGCGTGAAGTCAAAGAGAATATGAATATTGATTTAGTTTTACATATGGATCCAGTAAAGGTAAATGATCCAGAAACAGAGTTGTATCGTGCAAAAGTGGTAGAAGCCATTCATCAAATTGATCCGAAATGGGGATTTCATGATTTTAGAATTGTGTCAGGACCAACACATGTGAATTTGGTGTTTGATTTGGTGATTCCGTTTGAAGAAAAGTATACGCAGGAAGAAATAGAAGAAATGCTTCTAAAACATATTGAATCGGATAAAAAGATTTATTTAGTACTCACAATTGATCATCCATACGCATAAGGCAGAAGTGTTTAAACTTCTGCCTCTATTATTTCTGGGATTACTTGGATTTGAGTTTTTTCTTCTTTAGTTAATGTGTTTGAAATAAATACATCCACTTCTTTGAATTTACAGTACGTGTATTCAGGTTGTGTATTAAATTTATTTTTATCAGTTACCACAATGATTTTTTCACTTTGTTGAAGAATGTGTCGCTTTAATTCATATTCATTTTCATAAGTAGTAAATCCATTGTTGTCTTTAAATCCTTTGGTTCCTAAAATCGCAACATCAATATGAATATAATCGATAGTTTCACTGGCGAAGTTTCCATAAGAGCGATAGGCATTGTTGGAAATGTTTCCACCAATCAAAATAACGTGCATATTTAGTTTAGCGCATTTGTAGGCTACAAAAATGGAGTTTGTCACAATCGTAATATTATGAATGGATTGAAGAAAGGGAATACCTGCTTGACATGTACTACCGGCATCTAAATAGACAACCATTCCTTCTTTGATAAAGGTGCAAGTTTGCTTCATGATTTGTTTCTTTTCTTCAATATATTCTTGATTTCTTAATGAAATGGGCATTTCATCAGGTTCTTCTAAAAGCAGCACATAGCCATGCTCTTTTTTTATGATTTTAGAATCTTCGAGTTCAATAATATCTTTACGAATGGTTTCACTTGAAGTTTGAAAGTAATCCGATAAATCGGATATCTTGATTTTTGGATGTTCCTGTAGAAGTTGGCGAATCTTGAATTGTCTTTCATCTTTCTTTTTTGACATAAGCTACACCTGTGTGACTTTCTTGACCGTTTTTACAACATCATATTGTTCTGGTGTTAAATGGTTTGTGATGAATTCATCAAACTCATTAAATTTACAAAAGGCATAAGGCGCAATATCTGCCTTATTATTGACTTTACTTGCATCACTGATCATGATTTTTTTTGCGGATTGATTCATAACGTGGCGTTTAAAACCAAGTTCATCGGCAGAAATGGTGGTAAATCCATGACTCTTTTCAGTGAAAGCATCTGTTCCCATGATGGCTAAATCAATGTTTAAATGGTCGATGATTTCGGTTGCGAAATGTCCATAGGTTCTTTTTCCTATATTGAATAATAAACCACCAGCCATAATGATATTTAAATTCATGTTGGCACATTCATAAGCTACAAGAATAGAATTGGTGACAATGGTGATGTCGCTTTTGTTTCGTAAGGCGCTTATGGCCGTTAAAATTGTGCTTCCCGAATCCAAATATACGATCATGCCATTTTCGATTCGGCTAAATGCTTCTAGGGCTACAATTTTTTTCATTTCCTTATTTTTTTGTGCTTTTAATTCGACAAATGTTTCGACAGAAGAACTTTGAATCTTGGCGTAGCCATGTTCTCGAACCAATATTTTTCTTTCTTGTAGTTCATCTAAATCTTTACGTAGTGTTTCTGGGGTGACAGAAAGTAATTTAGCGAGTTCTGCGACTTTTATTTTTTCTTTTTCTTCAAGAATTTGACGAATTTGAAGTTGTCTTTCTTCTTTTTTCTTTGACATGTTTTCACCTTTTTCCTTTTGAATCCAATTAAATTATAAACGAAATATTTTGAAAACAGAATAAAAAGTGGGAATACAAATAATTTGAAAGTGGGTAATGAATTCAATATTGTTTCTGTGCATAATGAGATTGTCTAAAGAAAGTATGTGATAGATATGGTAGTTCGATTAAATCCTGTTGAATTTGCGAAGGCAATGATGAAAAAGAAGAAACAATTGATTCCCACACCGATTGTTTTAGATAATGGAATTGCCGGTATTGTGTATGGATATTATGAAGGTGAGGATTTTTATTATTTGGATCGACTTGATGTCGATGTTTCTAAAAAAGAAGTATTAAGAAAAATGAATGTAATGGAATTGAGACAAGAAATAGCGTTAAAGATTAAAATTTTTGTAGCCAACTCAAATTGAAATAAAATATTTTGAATCGTAAATAAAAACTTGGAAAACCAAAAATATAAACTAGACTATTGAGGAGACTTCATAATTCATACATAATGCAAGTGTCAAAGGAGGTATAAGAAATGTGTACTGTCGTCCATCTTGAACCAGAAGATTTCGCAAGAGAATTAGTTCATAATCCAAAAAATGTTTATGCCAGAACGTATGTCCTCGATTGTGGGCTTGCCGTAGTCATTTATATGTGTCAAGATTCGCATTTCCTATACTACTTAGACAGACCGGATTGTTCGAAGGAAAAAAAGGACATGCTGAAATCAATGAATTTTTATGAACTGCATGCCGAAATCTATCGTAAGGTCAATTTAGATAATCGTCTTCGTGAAAGACAAAAAAACCCAAGCTGCTGACTTGGGTTTATTTAATGTATCCAAAGGTAAAGTGTTCGCCTGTTTGTTTATCATTACGATAGCTAAAACATGTATCGAACTCTTTTTTTGTATCATATTTGCTTGAATGAATGTTTTTTTCTGGAATACCTAATTCTTTACACATTTCAATGTTAATACCTTGATTATCAATATAGGCTTTTTCATTTGGCATATATCGAATGAAAGGCGTTGTATCAATGCTGATTTGTTTCATTTGTTCAACAACTTCCATACCTACTTCTAAAGAATCAAATTGAATGCTTGGAGAAAAATATATGTGACAGGATTCAGGGTGAATCAAATTTTTTTCGATTAATTCGCTCAAGCATTTTTTAGTGATTTCTAAAGTGGTTCCTTTCCATCCGGAATGAATGGCGCATATGCATGGTGTTGTTTCATCAACCACGAGAATGCCTAAACAATCCGCGGTAAATACGCCAATTAGAATGTTTGGCTCTGTCGTATATACGGCATCTACATTCATAATGCTTGTATCTTTATCATAGGCACCCTTGCCTTTATCACTCGAAGTAATGTGGGCCATATTGTTTGTGTGTTTTGCCAAGGAAGTGCCCAATGATCTAGAGGCATATTTAATTCTTCAGCCAATCTTTTGCGGTTGATCATAACAGCTTCTGGATCGATACATACATGGAGTGCGGTATTGTTCTTTTCAGGAAGTGTAATATCTTTTAGTGTAGTAGCACCAAATATGTGTTCGTTATTGATATGAATAATTTTATTTGTTTGAATAGACATCTGTAATTTCTCCAATATATACATAGTGCAAATCATCAAGTGGATAATTTCTTTCGTAAATTTCAGGCAATAAGAAATGTTCTTTTTCGAGTTTTCCAACATAGAGCTTCTTACAAATAAAGACTTCTTTAGCTTCTTTAAATGTAGGATTTCCATCAACCGTTTCAATGTGGAAGTTCACGTTTGAAATCTTATCTTCATCCTTACCTGATTTTGTACCTAAGTAAGATAGTTCTTTATGCTTATCATCAAAGAAGGATAGGGTGAACGTCTCACTTTCATCAACGAATTCTTTTGTGTATCTTTGTGGACGAATAAAGATAATCGCAACATTCTTATTCCATAAATGACCAAGAGTTCCCCAGGAAGCGGTCATAGTGTTGGTTTTACCGTTTTTTGTAGCACTGATAAGTAGCCAGCCTTTTCCAACCTTATCAAAAGGATTGAAGCTTAGACTATGAATATCAACTTTTTCAAACATATATAATCCCTCCTATATTTTCTGTTTTAAAATCAAATAAACTTCAGCTTTTGTTGCTTCTGGATATGGTTGTACAAATAGAAGTCCAATTCCGCAACAAATTGCACCTAGAATAATCCACCCTAAAAAAGATAAATCTAGAACGAAGAGGTCTGCCTTTTGTCCTGTTGTCATTTGTTTGGACAAAGAGAATGCTTCTGAAGCAGAAAGATTTGGATTTTCTGCCAATAGATATGGAATCATAGAATATTCGTAAGCTTTAATAACTCCAGGTACTATGAATAAGAATAGCCATAGTAGGGTTTTTAAATCCATTAAAAACATGATTTTTACCACATTTAAATAATTACCTTTAAAACCACTAAAGATTTCACCAAGTTCAGGATTTTCATCATGGTTCTTAATAAAATATCTATTGTTTCCAACTACAATAACATTACCAATAAAGATTGTATAGAGGATCCCAAGAATACTGGCAACAGAAATGAATGAATAAAATATAAGTTCAAAATTAGAGGAATAGAATATAGGTTGGGCATCATAAGAATGGTTGTTTGATGCAAAGTCTTGTACTCTTTCAATAATCGTTGTTTTTTCACCAGTTAATATTCCTGTAAGCAGTGTTACCACAAACATTTTCCAATAGTTGCGTTTCATAATGAGTTTGGCTTGTTCTTTAACTTGTTGTCGATTCCACATAGAAGCACCTTCTTCCTTATATTTTAATTTTATCACATAAGGAAATGAATAATGTGGAAAAGATAGATGATTGTATGGTTGATGTATTTTGTAATGCGTATGCCGAAAATAAGAAAACCATTCTAGTGTTGGCGTCTAGAATGGTTTCTTTTGTTTATTATTATTTTTAGGAGAGAGATATGAATATTGGTTTATTTCTATATTCATTGCCT
>OBAO01001312.1_pt1 | contig 15121 bp, 10 predicted proteins | sample 1517541 | NCBI WGS metagenome assembly OBAO01 (sample SAMN04571698, study PRJEB22368) | human gut metagenome | biome: human gut; material: stool | host: Homo sapiens | place: Luxembourg | collected 2012-08-10
CAGCCATTGCATTCATACTCTTCTCAGTTACTACTGGTTTGAGGATTACATCATAATACTGTACGTTTGCCATTATGCATACACCTCCTCTAATTTTTCAACAGCAGCCTTAGTAACTACTAATGTTTCATACTTTAATACATCGTATGTGTTGATTTCGTTAGTAGCTGAAACCTTAACTGTAGGAATGTTTCTTCCTGAAAGAACTACGTTCTTGTTCTCACCTTCAATAACTACTAAAGCCTTATCAACCTTTAAGTTGCTCATAACTTCTGCGAACTTCTTTGTCTTAACTTCGTCAAGGTTAAATGCATCAAGAACTACGATCTTGTTGTCAGCAACCTTTGATGATAATGCAGAAAGAAGAGCAATTCTCTTTTCCTTCTTATTCATCTTGAATGAATAATCTCTTGGCTTTGGTGCAAATACAACACCACCGCCTGTCCACTGTGGAGATCTTGTAGAACCCTGTCTTGCATGACCTGTTCCCTTCTGTCTCCAAGGCTTTCTTCCGCCACCAGATACTTCAGAACGTGTCTTTGCGCTCTGTGTACCCTGACGACCGTTTGCTAACTGGCTTACAACTGCCAGATGTACTAAATGCTCATTTATCTCAACACCGAATACGTTGTCGTTAAGCTCAAGCTTATCTACTTCTTTACCTTCGATGTTATAAACTGCTACTGTTGCCATCTAATGATCCTCCTTCCTGAAAGCCCGGCTTATTTGCCAGTCTTTACTGTTTCCTTAATCATTACTAATGATTTCTTTGGTCCAGGTACGGCACCCTTTACCAAAATTACGTTGTTCTCTACATCTATCTTAACAATCTCAAGGTTCTGTACTGTAACTCTTACATTACCCATATGTCCAGGCATCTTCTTACCCTTGAATACTCTACCTGGCGTAGTTGCAGAACCGTTGGAACCTGCATGACGATGATACTTAGAACCATGAGCGGAAGGACCAGACTTCATACCGAATCTCTTGATACCGCCTGCGTATCCCTTACCCTTTGACTTTGCAGTAACATCAATCTTGTCACCCTCTGCAAAGATATCAGCCTTGATCTCATCACCTGCGTTGTAATCAGCTACGTTCTCAAGTCTGAACTCACGAACGAACTTCTTAGGTGTTGTGCCAGCCTTCTTGAAGTGGCCAACCTCTGCCTTACCAGCGCCATGTGGGTTTCTGATTACTTTCTTTCCAGAAACATCCTTTGTTGTTACTCTTTCTTTCTTTTCGCCGAAACCAACCTGTACTGCATCGTAACCGTCGTTATCAACTGTTTTTACCTGAGTTACAACACATGGTCCAGCCTGTAAAACTGTTACTGGTGTTAAAACACCGTCTTCGTTGAAGATTTGAGTCATTCCGACTTTTGTTGCTAAAATAGCCTTCTTCATGAAATTTTTCCTCCTAATTTTAATTCACAGCGGATTGCCGGAGCAATCATTCTAAATTCGCTTTCGCGTAATTAGGTACTGCAATAAACATTTTGATTGATGAATTACTTCATCTTTACATTAACATATACACCAGCTGAAACATCAAGCTTCTGAAGAGCATCGATTGTCTTCTGTGATGGTGTAAGTACATCAATGAGTCTCTTGTGAGTTCTCTGCTCGAACTGTTCTCTGGAATCCTTATACTTATGAACAGCTCTGAGGATTGTGATCTTCTCAACCTTTGTAGGCATTGGAACAGGACCTGAAACCTTTGCTCCTGTACTCTTGATCGTCTCGATGATCTGCTTTGCAGCCTGATCGATTAACTTGTGATCGTACGCCTTCAATGTGATTCTCATTACTTGACTTGCCATAAAAAAAGCCGCCTCCTTTTCGCACTTTTTGTAGTACGACAAGTGGTGACTGTACAACTTTCCCGTGTGTTTCTTATCTTATCTCACACCAAGGTGTTTCAGATATCTTCACACGTCATCTCTGGCATTGCCAGATGGTTATTGAGTACAGTGACTTGTCGCCAGTTATCGTTAATTGACATTCGCTCCACGAAAAACCTATGTCATGCATAGCAACCTTCGCTTCTACGCTATCAATGTCACAGCAAGGGTTATTATACTCAATACCACCTGTAAATGCAAGAGTTTTTTTTATTTTTTTGTATTTTTTTCGATACGCTGGTATTGTCTGCCAGATTCCGTATCTTTTTGATATTTTTGTGTGTTTCTTCTATAATAATGTCTGTTATGAATACGGATTGTTGTCTGTATTCTGTCCCGGTGTATATGGAACACTTGGTGCACCATCCGGTGTCTGGTTGTAAGTCTGATTTGGTGCCTGTCCATATCCTGCATCCGGTGTCTGGTTATATGCCTGTCCAGTGACTGGATTTACCACACCTGCATCATATGGCTGTCCGGTTACCGGATTCACATACGGATTGCCCGGCTGTCCCATCGCCGGTGTTGCATTTGTATAAGCAAGATTCTTCTCATTCTTAATCTGTTTGTTAATCTTTGCGAATGCAATTATACAGAGCACGCCGATTGCCAGAGCGCCAAGCACGATCATCCAGCCAAAAAATCTTGTCTGCGTAGCATCGACTGCAACCGTATAATAATCGCAGTAATCTGCAATGCCGGATGACGCCAGTGCATCTCTGTAATAGCCTTCGATTTCCGGATCCAGTGTACGAATCTGTCCTTCGATTGCAATTGCATCGCTGAAGTTTGCATTATCATCATTTGCAAGCTCGTCTAACTTCTTAATCGTTTTCTTGTTCTTCACGGTAAGTACGATAATCTTCGCATCCGTAATATCATCCATGTTATCATCACCAAGTACGATCGCGTAATGCTGTTCCTTGCCTGCCGGGATAATGCCATTGATGTAATGCTTTGTCTCTGCGAAGTTACCAAGTACAAGGTAACTGTCTGTTCTTACGTGATCGTCCTTCTGCGGGCGGACATTGGCTGCAATCTCATTCAAATCTTTTGCTTTGCCTCCAAGCAGATAATCCATGTCCCCGATGAAGCACATGATTGCCAGCAGCACGAAAATAATTCCGACGATCAGGCTGACGATTGCACCGCCTTTTTTGTTCTCTTTCTTTGGTTTCATAATTTTTCCTCCTCTTCCCTCTCTTTTACTTTAGTAGATTATATATAGAAGGAACGATGTGCATCTCCTCGCACATGCGTTCAACTTCCTGTAAACTGCGCTCCCGTTTTTCTTTCGGGATTGCAGATTTTACAGCACGTATCAACAGATTCTTCGGTGAATGTGCAAAATCCACAAACTCCAGAATCTGTGTCTTGTACCCACGGTACGTTAGCATATTGGCACGTATCGCATCCGTCGCAAGTGCCGCCATACGTTCTTTGATGATGCCATATTCCATCATCGGTGCCAGCAATTCGCTTTCGATCTGTCCGTTTACTTCATGCTGGCAGCACGGCACAGATAAAATATATTTTGCATTCCACTGTACAGCGTTGAACAACGCATAATCAGTCGCCGTATCGCACGCATGCAATGTCACAACCATGTCAACCGGCATTTTCGTCTTATAGCCGTTGATATCTCCAAGTTCAAAATGCAGATGGTCATAGCCGTACTTCTCCGCCGTCTCATTGCAGTGTTTTATCACATCCGCTTTCAGATCCAGTCCGATGATTTCCGCCTTTTTCTTTCGGATTTCTACTATATAATAATAGAGGACAAAGGTGAGATAGGATTTGCCGCATCCGAAATCAAGAATATAGATTTCATCCTTTGTTTCATTTTTCAGCACATCATCAACAAGCTCCACGAAGCGATTGATCTGTTTGTACTTGTCATACATGGAACGGACAACCTTTCCCTCTTTCGTGAATATCCCCATATCCACAAGTGGCGGAACTGTCATGCCCTCCTGTAAAATATAATTCTTCTTCCGGTTGTGTTCGCCCCGGCGGCTGTTCATCTTATCTGCCAGATCCGCTACATCGCTGCCGCTTGTCTTCGCCAGTTTTGATGTTCCCGACTGTTTTGCCGGAAGTCTGGTTGCGTTCGTCAGCAGTTTGCCTTTCTTCGTCATCTTAAAACTATATTCTTTTTCTTCTGTGAATATATTCATCTGGCACAGATGCTCCGGGAAATGCACAAGCAGCTTGTCTGCAAGTTCCTCTACATCAACATTTTCCTGAAAGACCTGCTTTTCCGTGTACGCCGCAATCTGGCAAAGTTCTTTCCCACGCACAGTCGTCCATGTGACTTCCACTTTTCGATATTGATATGTCTTATCCAGCCGGTTACTCACGATGATCCGCGTCATCTGCGGAAGCAGCCGCTCGATCTGTTCTTTTATTTTCTCCATAGCAAGCCTCTTTTTCCCATATATGGCTTTATTATATCCGACCACTCTACATGTTTCAACTGTTTTTTTCTTTAAATACAAGAAAACGCGCCGGCTTGTGCCGACGCGTTTTGCGGGGGAGAAGAATTGGTTGTTGAAACCAATGTATATTACTCAGCAGCTATAGCTGCTGTCTTGATAATGAATTTTGTCACACCGGCTGTGTTGTCTGACTTTCCACCGAAGCTGTCATACTCGGTTGCTGCTTCCATTGCTGCCTGCAGTCTCTCAACAGAATCCTTCACATCGCCGTTGTATGCGCTGATCATCTTCTTGATTGCCTCATTGTTCAAAGTTACAAGGCTCTCATTCAAGGTACCTGCGCCATCTGCTACCTGTGATGCGCCATCTGCCAGTGTCACAGCACCATCCTTCAACTGTCCGGCACCACTTGCCAATGCATTTGCGCCACTTACCAACTGGCTGATACCATTCTTCAATGCTGGTATCGAGCCTGCCAGAGTTGATGTTCCCTGTGCCAGTGCATTTGCGCCGCTTACTAAGCTGTAACCATTTGCCTGTGTTGCTTCGATCTGGGAAGCAATCGTTGCCTTTGCTGTCTCAGCGCCCTGTACGGCTGCCTGACCGGCTGCCTGAGAAGCTGCCTGTGTGGCTGCTGACTTACATGCATCTACAACGGACTGACCGATGGCTGCCTTGCCGCCTTCTGCAAGAGATGTGGTTGTTTGCTGCGCCATCTGCTTGAATGCGCCCTGTACACTTGCAGCAACTCCTGCTTGCAGTTCTGCATTCTGAAGCGCACCATTATATGCCTGATTAAACGCCGTCTGATAATCCAGATTATATGCCTGCATCAATTTTGGAGCATTCTCCGTAGCATATTCCATCGCCTTGGATGAAAGTGCTGCATTATAAAATGCTGTATATGCGTCAGAATTAATGTATGCCTGCGCAATCTGATCCGTTGCATTACTCATACTTGTTGTGTAATTGTTTACTGCTGAATTATAAATATAATTGTATGTGTCCGTTCCTGCTGCGAACTGTGCTTCCACGCTTGCAGAAACCTGTGAAGCTGCCTGCTTTGCGACAGCAGCCTGCTCTTCTTCTGTCATCTTTGTGTTAACGGCTGTATCCAGTGTATTGACACCTGCTGCGATTGCCTGTGCACTCTGGTTGATTACGCTGACGCCATTTGAAAGATCTCCAGAGGAACTTGACAGGCTTTCCATACCTGCCTTCAGGCTTCCGGCACCGGATGTCAGATCACCCATCTTATCTGCCAATGTACCTGCGCCATCGGATACCTGTGTTGCTCCATCGGAAAGCTCACCAGAACCATCTGCTAACTGATCACCAGCACTGCTCAGGCTGTCTGTCAGCTTATCGAGGTCTGTCAGATCCACGCCGCCGGAGAAATTCATCTCAGAGCCATTGACAAGCAGTGTCACTGTCATATCCAGTGAGAAGTCTGTCACATCTGCACTCACCTCTACATATTCCGGAATCTCTGTATCCAGATCTGCGGCTGCATCCTTTACGCCATCATCCAGTCCAGGAATTGCATAACCGACAACGATATTGCTCTCACCCTGTGCGAGGTATTTACCATTTGTAACCTGAATATTCTTGAAGTTGTCGCCAAGCACCATGCCGGATACTGCAACGAATGGTACGGAGATATCCTCGTCCTTGCCATTTACTTCCTTCGTTACTGTTTCGTTGCTTGTATAATCCAGACGAATCTTTACCTTACCACTCTTACCTGCCAGGTCTTCTGGAGAAATTTCATTTCCATCCAGATAATAAGTTGCCTTCACAGAGACCGGAAGCTCCTTATCCGTTGTTCCCTGATAGCTGATCTCATTTCCGGCAGCATCCCATGTGATCTTGTTGCCGTTCTGTGTAAATGTCTCGTCGCCCTTGACATTTACGATATCCTTCAGATCGGTTGTATCTTCAATCTTGTCGCTCTTGTCACGGTTCTTCAATGTCTCATTGACTAAGATGTTATCGACATCGCCATTTGCCTTAGCAAATACATAAACGGTCTCGTCCTTGTCGACATCCTTCTCTGTCATATTTACATTTTCAGCGAGCGTATCTGCCAGTTCATCCGTATTCATGACTGTCGTTGCGTCGGTATCGCTTGCCTTATCATCTCCGGCAAGGTATTCCTTGTCATACTTTGTCACATCTGTACTGCCTGTGATTCCGGCTACGCAGGAAGCCACTGCCAGTGAAACAGCTCCGGCAGAACCTGCGATATACTTTGTCGTTTTCTTCCATTCTTTCTTATTTAAACGCTTCATAACGTATTCTCCTTTCGAAATGCTTTCCAACCTGATTACTGTTCGATCTGTTTTTCTTTGTTTCGGAAGCCTGCGCTTGTATGAATGATGACCTTATCGAAGATCATAAACATCGTTGGCAGCAACAGAATAACAACTACCATACTGATTAACGCACCACGTGCCATCAATGTACACAGAGAGCTGATCATATCAATGTTTGAATAAAGGCCAACACCGAATGTCGCTGCGAAGAAGCTCAACGCACTGACAACGATTGACTGTACAGAACCCTGCATTGCCTCGATCACTGCTTCCTTCTTCTCTGCGCCATGATATCTCGCACGTTTATATTTGTTCGTCATCAGAATCGCATAGTCAACGGTCGCACCAAGCTGTATCGTTCCGATTACGATTGACGCGATAAACGGAAGTGTCGTCTTGGTATACGTTGGAATACCCATGTTGATGAAAATCGCAAACTCAATGACGGATACCAATATAATTGGAAGCGTAATAGACTTGAATACGATTGCGATAATAATGAAGATCACGCCGATGGATACCGCACTAACCATCTTGAAATCCTCATCGGTAATATCAATCAGATCCTTTGTACAAGGTGCTTCACCGATCAGCATACCAGTCTCATCATATTCCTTTACAATCTTCTTTAATGTATCACACTGTGCATTGACCTCATCCGAAGCAACTGCATATTCGGACATGATCAACATCATCTTATAGTCGCCACTCTCAAATACATCTACGATATCACTTGGAAGCATAGACTTTGGAATCGTCGTTCCGATCACGCTGTCCAGACTCAGTACCGCATTGACACCGTCGACCTGTTCCATCTCTTTTGTCATCTTCACAACATCTTTGCTTGAAGTATCCTTATTTAAAAGTACCATGTGAGTTGCACCCATGTGATACTGTTCTTCCAGCTTGTCGTTCGCTGTGATACTCTCCAAGCTCTTCGGCAGTGTACCTGCCAGATCATAATATACGGTATTATGTGTATATCCATAAATGGCTGGGCCAATCAGGATAAAGAACAGGATAATAAATATGTAGAAATGATTTACTACCCATTTCGATATTCTGGAGAGATCCGGCAAAATAACCTTATGCTTTGTCTTCTCGATTGCCTTGTCGAAAATCAAAACCATAGATGGCAATACGGTTACACAACAGATAACTCCAAATACAACACCCTTTGCCATAACCACACCAAGATCCATACCAAGTGTGAAGCTCATGAAGCAAAGTGCGATAAATCCGGCTACGGTTGTGATGGAACTACCAACAACAGATGAAATCGTGTTGGAAATTGCATGTGCCATCGCACGGTTCTTATCACCCGGATATACCTGCTGCTTCTCTTCGTAGCTGTGCCACAGGAAGATCGAGTAATCCATCGTAACGCCTAACTGCAAAACCGCCGCCAGTGCCTGTGTCACGTAGGAGATTTCTCCCTTGATCACGTTCGTACCTAAGTTATAAACAATCGCCATACCTATACTCAACAGGAAGAAAACCGGGATGATAGCGGAATCCATCGCAAGCGCCAGAACGATCGTCGAAAGAATAACCGCGATCAATACATAGATCGGTGTTTCTTTGTTGGAGAGGTTCTTCGTATCTGTAACGACTGCAGACATACCTGAGAGGAAGCACTGCTTGTTCATAACCTTACGCAGGCTTTCGATCGCTTCCATTGTCTCATCTGCAGAAATGGAATTCGGATACAAGACAAACATGATTGTCGAATCTGCATCCTTATTTACAAATACATCCTTGATGCTGTCCGGAAGTAAATCGATCGGAACGGACAAGTCCATGAAGGAGTCATACCATAAAACATCCTTGACTCCCTCGACCTTGCACATTTCCTTACGCATAGCAGATATGTCTTTGTCTGACATACCTTCTACCACGCACACGGAAAATGCACCGGTACCAAATTCGTCCACCATGATCTCCTGACCTTTCATCGTCTCGATGTCGTCCGGAAGATAATTTAAAATGTCGTAGTTTACACGAGTGTGAAAATATCCAAATGCTGACGGAATCAAAAGCAGGACTGCTATCACCAGAATCAGTACTTTGTGTTTCACTACCCATTTACCAAAATGAATCACGAGTCATCCACCTTTCTTTCTTCTTTTTATTCTCTCATCTTCATTGCACCCCTATAATAAAAAAAGGATTGAATATATTGAATATTCAATCCAAGTTGTTTGTTTGTGTTTTCTATACATAAATCTAAATGTGTTTATTTTGCTATACATTCATAAATTTTATGTATAGACTATACTAACTCATTCAAGACATCCATCATCGAAGACTTTGTCAGATACTTGTAAACCTCTGACAGATCCTTCGGCGAGATCATATAATCACGTTTAATCCACGCAATCGCTACATAGCACATCGAGTTCGCGTAGTATTCTGCAATAATCTGACGATCAAGCCATGTGTATTTGTGGCTTTTGCCCTGTTTCTTCTGATCGATAATCTCTAACAGAAGCTTCGACACTTCGCTACGCGCAATACTCTCAAAAGAGTTCTGTCCATCGATACACACCGCCCGCTCATAAAAAGCGCGCTCATTCTGCATGCTTGAAAAAAGCAATGTCAAACCTTCCTGTATCATATCGTTTAACAGGAGCGGCTTGATTGGTTCGAGCAGATCATGCCGTACAATGTATTCAAGCAGTGCATATTTGTCTGCAAAATGATTGTAAAATGTCGGTCGGATCACACCTGCCTTGTCTGTGATATCCTTGATGGTGATCTTCTCCATCGGTGCCTTGCACAGAAGCTCCTTGAAACTTGCTGCAAGCAGATCGTCGGTATTTCCTTTTTTTCCTCTTTGCTGCATAACGTTCCTTCTTTCTTCACAGCTACATCAACGGGGCTACTAACCGGAGCAGGCTCTGTCCGAACAATTTCAGGCGGCTCGTCTCCCGGATCTTCTCCTTTGTCACTTCATCACACTTCGCCAGTGTGTCCATATAATCTTCCTTGATCTCATAGATTGAGCTGCAATTAAACATCCATACACCACACTCAAAATGCAGATACAGACTCCGGTAATCGAAGTTGATCGTACCGACCGTTGCCACCTTATCGTCCACAACGACAGTCTTCGCATGGATAAAGCCCGGCGTATACTGGAAGATCCGCACTCCTGCTTCGATCAACTGGTAGTAATATGACTGGGTTACCAGATACACCAGCTTCTTATCCGGGATACCCGGCGTAATGATGCGCACATCAATTCCGCTTTTTGCCGCAAGTGTCAACGCTGTCACCATCTCATTATCAATAATCAGATACGGTGTTGTGATATAGACATAATGCTTTGCCTTGTTGATCATGTTCAGATAGATATTCTCTCCGACAATCTCATTATCCACCGGCGTGTCGCCATACGGCTGAATGTATCCATCCGAGAAGAATGCCATATCCTGATATTTCTCTGGTGAATACGACGAATAATCATCTTTCTCGCCGGTCAGCATCAACCATGTCTGCAAGAACATCAGCGTCAGGTTCCAGACAGCCTCGCCCTTCAGCATGATACCGGTATCCTTCCAATGTCCAAACCGTGATTTCTTGTTGATATATTCATCCGCCAGATTGATACCACCGGTAAATCCGACATAACCATCAATGACCGTAATCTTCCGGTGGTCACGGTTGTTCTGTCTCAAGTTAAAGACTGGACCAATCGGGTTAAACGCTGCAACCTTGATTCCCTTCTCCTTCATATCCTTGATGAATCGGGAAGGAATCCACATAGAGCATCCAAAATCATCATAGATCAGACGCACATCCACGCCCTCTTTTGCTTTCCGCTCCATGATTTCCAAGATCGTATCCCACATCTCGCCCTGCTTGATGATAAAATACTCCATAAATATAAAATGATTTGCATTGTTTAATTCTTCCACAAGCTTCGCAAAATTATCCTCGCCAAGCGGGAAATAACGCACAACGGTATTCTTATACACCGGATAACCTGCAGTCTTGGAAATATACGTCGACTGCACACTCGCACTCTGACTCAGCTTCCGGATCTCCCGCTGCCGGCTCTTATCACTCGGCATATACTGAAATGTATCGAGATGATTCTTCTGCGCATCCCGGATAAACTTCATACGGGTTCGGTTACCAGCAATCGCGATATACAGCACACCGCCTAAGATCGGCGTTACCATCATAAGCAGAATCCACGTCAGCTTATACGCGGGGTTTTCTGGCTTATTGACGATATATAGCACAACCGTCGCCGAAATCAAAATCGCCAGCGTTTTCCAGTAAAACATGTAGTTCTTGGCAATTCCATATAGAAATACCCAGAAAAGGATCTGCAGGATCAGGGTAAATACAACAATCGCAATCTTCGTGATATAAATGGATTTAGATTTGTTCTGTCGTCCATATCGCGGTTTGTCATGTTCATGTTCATGTCCGCTACACGTCGTTTCCTGAACCGTTTCCTGTTCTGTTTTCTCTTCCATTGTCTTCTCTGTCTCCTGCAATCTGTCTTTTCCTTCTTTCTCTCTATGTTGACAGTACATGTCAACGAATCGTTACAATGGTTGTTTACATCACATTCTAACTACTCTGCACTCCAGCGTCCTGACGCGCCACAAGGAAGGATCAGTCCTGTCTCTTTCACCGGAAGTCCAATCTCCTGCGACTCCACATGTCCGCCGAATTTCTTTCCTACCTCGGTAGAAATCATATAAGTAAGCACCGCCGGAGCCAGTCCGGTTGTATATGAATTCACTAAAAAGAATAACGGATTATCCGACAAAAGCTGACTTGCCAGTGCGATAAATGGATGGATTTTCTCCTCCAGCTTCCAGATCTCACCCTTTGGTCCTCTGCCATAAGATGGCGGGTCCATGATGATGCCGTCATAATGATTGCCACGGCGGATCTCCCGCTCCACGAACTTCACACAATCATCAACCAGCCAGCGGATTGGTGCATCTTCAAGTCCGGATGCCACCGCATTTTCCTTGCCCCATGTCACCATACCCTTTGATGCATCGACATGTGTGACCTTAGCGCCCGCCTTCGCTGCTGCCAGTGTCGCACCGCCGGTATAGGCAAACAGATTCAGCACCTTGATCTCACGGTTTGCATTTCGTATCTTCTCACTAAACCAGTCCCAGTTCACCGCCTGCTCTGGGAAAAGTCCAGTATGTTTGAAGGTAAATGGTTTCAAATGAAAGGTCAGATCTTTGTAATTGATGCTCCACTGCTTCGGCAGATCGAAGAATTCCCATTCTCCACCGCCCTTGTTACTGCGGTGATAATGTCCATTCAGCTTTTTCCATGCCGGGTTCTTTCTTGGAAGATCCCACAACACCTGCGGGTCCGGGCGAAGCAAAATATAATCGCCCCATCGTTCCAGTTTTTCTCCCTTTGAACAATCTATAATCTCATATTCTTTCCACTGATCGGCTACCCACATATACTTTTAGTCCCTTTCGTCTATTTTCTTATACATTGCGTCCTAATTTTATACAAGCAATACTAACACACCCAACTTTCCAACGCAAGAATGAAAGTCCCGTTTTTGTCATGAAATACAGATAAAAAAAGACAGTTTGCACATTTTGTACATGCAAACTGTCGTAATTTTCTTACCAATCACGCTTCTCGATTGGAATATATTCTTTGTGATGACCAACGAATTTGTACGCTGGACGGATAATCTTGCCCTTATTTACCAACTCCTCGATCCGGTGTGCAGACCAGCCAGAGATACGGGAGATTGCAAAGATCGGTGTAAAGATCTCGATTGGCAGCTTCAACATTGTATAAACAAATCCGCTGTAGAAATCAACATTCGCGCAAACCGTCTTGAATGTACGGCGATGCTCACTGATCAGCTTCGCTGCGATACGCTCAACTCTGTCATACAGTGCAAACTCATCCTGCAAGCCTTTCTCCTCGGAAAGCTTCCTCGCATACTTCTTCAGGATTACCGCTCTTGGATCGGACTCACTATAAACCGCGTGTCCCATACCATAGATCAGTCCAGAATGGTCGAAGCCCTTCTTGTCAAGGAGTCCCTGCAGATACTCGGAAATCTCATCCTCGTTCTCCCAATCCTTGACATGCATCTTCATATCATCGAACATCTGCTGTACCTTGATGTTCGCGCCACCATGCTTCGGTCCCTTCAGAGAGCCAAGGGAAGCAGCGACGGTCGAATACGTATCCGTTCCTGTCGATGTCAATACATGTGTCGTAAAGGTTGAGTTGTTACCACCACCATGCTCCGCATGGATAACCAGACAGACATCCAGAACCTTTGCTTCCAGTGCGGTGTATTTACCATCGGTACGAAGCAGACGCAGGATGTTCTCTGCGGTTGAAAGTTCTTTCTTCGGTCTGTGGATAACTAAGCTCTTATCAAGATAATAGTGTCTGTATGCCTGATAACCGTACGCCGCCATAACCGGAAACTGTGCGATCAGCTGCAGACACTGCATCAGTACATTTTTGATATCCAGATTGTTCGGATCTGGATCGTAAGTATATAAGGTCAGAACACACTTCTGCAGGACATTCATCATGTCACGGCTCGGTGCCTTCATGATAACGTCACGGTTGAAGCTCTCTGGCAGCTGGCGAAGCTCACCAAGCACCTCCTTGAAACAGTCAAGCTGTTCCTGACTTGGCAGATCACCAAACAAAAGCAGATATGTCGTCTCTTCAAAACCATACTGGCTGTTGCGGAAGCCCTGTACGAGCTGCTGTACTTCATATCCTTGGAAATAAAGCTCTCCAGGAATTGGCACACGGTGTCCATCCACAACGCTAAATCCCATAACGTCGGACACTTCTGTAAGTCCGGTCAGTACGCCTCGTCCGTTGGAGTCTCGAAGTCCCCGCTTTACGTTGTACTCTTCGTAGAGATTTAAGTCAATCTTTCCGGAGTCATTACAAAAACGTACATATTCATCTAGTATCTGGTCAAATTTCAAATCTGACATAACCTCAACTCCTATCTTATTCGATCTCTTTGCTCATAGTAAAAGTGTAGTCTGTTATCTTTCCTGTATCCGGATCCGCATATGCACTTATGCTGATATAATGATCGCCCTCATAGTAATATACATAGTAGGAAATGAAATATGTATATTCGTCCTTAGAGAAATCATCGCCCAGATCGCCATACACCGACTCAATCTTACTTCCATCATCGCCCATCGAAATACCGCCTGGGAACGTGATGTTACTTGTATAATAATCCGCTTCTACTCCGATTTCAGAGATATATCCATACTTTGGCAGAATGGCATTGCCGGTGAAGTTCTCCAGCTTGATGCTGAGCTTCTCGCCGTTTTTCTCCATGTAAGTGCTCTCGTAGTTCTTACCACCGATATAGTCGGAAACGGAAGTATCCAGTGTCCATCCGTCTTTCTCCAGTTCCGTAAATGGAACCGGAAGTACATAATTTTTGTCTCCAATTGTAATAATACCATCAAATCGGTCAGCACTTGCACCACCCGGTGCCACATACTGATCGTTGATTGCCGGTGCATCCATACTCAGATCTGCAACCGAAGTTGCGCCCTCTGGCATTTTGGAATTGATCAACCGGATGGAGATCAGATTTTTCTCCGGTGTCACATCAAAATCCATACCATCTTTCTCGTCATCTCCTGCATAATCAATGGATACATAAGTTCCGCTTCCATCAGAATACTCATTTTCACTCCGGTATTCCGGTGCACCATATGCAGTCTTGATATCACTCTCTGTCGATTCAAACAGCTTGATTCCATTTGCTAACTCGATTGTAAAGTCATCTTTATATTTTCCGGATTTGGAGCTAAATGAGAATCCAACAACATAACAGTCATTGATCTCCGCCTCATTGACACCCGGATTGGCTACGATCACCGTCAGCTGTGCACGATCCGTATAACTTGTGATATAATCCCAGTCACCCGATGCCACCTTCACAGTCGCGCTGTCTGTCTGCCAGCCCTTTGATTTCCACTCTGAATATGGAAGTGGAAACTGGTAGATCGTACCATCGATGTTCGCAGTATAATCTCTCCATGAATCAGACAGTTCCGTCGGCCATACATAGTCGCCTACACCACTTACATCTGTCTCCGTCGTCGCTTCCGTTGTGTTCTCTGTCGTCGCATCTGTCGCACTGGCTGCTTCTGTTGTCTCAGCCGGCTGTTCTGTCGTCGTTGCATCGTTATCTTTTTTCTTTCCTCCGCCTAGGATCAGAACCAACCCTACAATCAGTGCCACAACGGCTGCCGCAATCCCTGCGATCAACCCAATCTTCTTTTTATTGTTTCCAGATGCGGTATCGTTCTGTCCCGGTGCCAGATGCATCGACTGCATCGATGCAGACATCGAACTATTTCCGTTTCCAGATGCGGTATATGGATTTGCCTGCGGCATTGCATTGCCCGCTGTAACCGGTCCACTTCCATACAGATCTGTGA
>OBAO01001321.1_pt1 | contig 15032 bp, 16 predicted proteins | sample 1517541 | NCBI WGS metagenome assembly OBAO01 (sample SAMN04571698, study PRJEB22368) | human gut metagenome | biome: human gut; material: stool | host: Homo sapiens | place: Luxembourg | collected 2012-08-10
ACGGCGAGCGGCATCGCGCTCAAGGCCGCCGTGTCGATGATGAGCTGCTACGGCGCCGATCCCTACACACTGCGCGCCGCCATCGGCCCGAGCATCGGCAAGTGCTGCTTTGAGACCGACAGCGACGTGGCCGACGCCTTTTTCGCCCTGCTCGACCCCGCGATGGATGAGCGCATCGAAAAGCGCGGCGACAAATACCACATCGACCTGAAGGCGATCAACCGCCTGTGGCTGCTGCGCGCGGGCATCGACCCCTCGCGCATCGACGTACACCCCGACTGCACGAAGTGCCACCCCGAGCGCTACTGGTCGCACCGCGCGATGGGCGACCGGCGCGGCGGCATGGCGGCGATGATCTGCCTTACGGAGGATGCGCTGTGAAGCGCCGCCTCTCTGCGCTTTTGTGCGCGCTGACGCTCGCGCTTTCGCTTTCGGGCTGCTGGAGCGGCGATGTGAGCGACGACAGCAGCGGCGACTTCTGGGAGGAAACGCCGCCGGTGGAAGCGGACACCTCCTCCACCCTGACGCCGATCACGTCGTTCGCACTGCCGTATTTGCAGGGCGTGACGCTCGACCCCATCACCTGCCCCGACGGCATGCAGCAGACGCTTGGCGCGCTGCTCTACGAGGGGCTTTTCGTGCTGGACGAGTCGTTTGCGCCGCAAAATGTGCTGTGCAGCCGCTATGAGCACAACGACGACTGCACGAGCTACACCTTTTACCTCCGCGACGGCGTCAGCTTTTCCGACGGCAGCAGCCTGATGGCAAGCGATGTGCTCGCGACGCTTCGCCGCGCGCAGGAGAGCGAGCGCTACAGCGCGCGCTTTGCCAACGTCGCCTCGATGCGCGCGAGCAACGGCGCGCTCATTGTCAATCTCACGCGCGCGGACAGCGCGTTCCCCGCGCTGCTTGACATCCCCATCGTCAAATCCGGTTCAGAGAAGAACACCGTGCCTCTCGGCACGGGGCCGTATCTCTTCGTCACGGACAGCGACGGCGCATGCCTCAAGCAGAATCCCGACTGGCGCAGCGACGGCACGCTGCCGTTCGAGCGTATCGATCTGCGCGCCGTCAAGGACGCGGACACGGCGTCGTACCTTTTCTCCTCGCGCGAGGTGCATCTGCTCTCGGCTGACCTGACGAGCAGCACGGGCGATCTGCGCAGCGCGGACACGGCGCTCACCGACTACGCGACGGCAAACATGATCTACCTCGGCTTCAACACACAGCGCGCGCCGCTCTCCGATGCATCGCTTCGCAGCGCCCTCGCGGGTGCGATCGACCGCGCGACCATCACGACGGGCTACCTCGCTGGTCACGCCGAGGCGGCGCGCTTCCCGCTCTCGCCGCACTCCAGCCTCTATCCGACGGAGATGGCGTCGACGCTCGCTTCGCCTGACCTCGCCGCTGCGCTAGAAAGCGCGGGCGTGACGGAAAGCCGCCCCCGCACGGTGACGATCCTGGTCAGCGAGAGCGACTCGTTCAAGGTCTCCATCGCCGACTATCTGAGCCGCACGCTCTCGACCGACGTTCTGACGGTCAGCGTGCGCTCACTCCCGTGGAGCGACTATCTGACCGCGCTGCAAAACGGGAATTTTGACCTGTATCTCGGCGAGGTGCGCCTGACGGCGAACTGGGACATTTCGTCCCTCGCGCGCACCGGCGGCGCGCTGAACTACGGCCGCTACGCGGACGCGCAGTGCAACACGCTGCTCGACGCGTTCTCGCTCAATGAGACGGATCAGACCGCCCGCGCGCTGTACCGCTACCTTGCCCAGAGCGCGCCCATCGCGCCCATCGCATTCAAGACCGCGTCGGTCCTGACGCCGAGCGGCCTCATCGACGGACTGAACCCCACCGTCTCCTCCCCGTTCTACGGGATCGAGGGCTGGACGGTGCACCTCAGCGAGGGATGAGCGGCATCATAAATGAGAATTTAAGGAGATCCTATGAGCTTTACCGTGTTATTGCTTCTCGCGTATGCGGTAATGATCGCGGGGGCTTTCATCGCTTTTCAGCGCAGGCACAAAGCAATCGGTATCGTATTCCTGCTTGTAATGGTCCTCAGCATTTTGATCTTAGGATATCTGTGGATCCATTCCCCCATGTAACGACCCTTTTACCACAATATTCCCCTTCGGCTGCGCATCTTCCTGCCCGTCAACGCCAAAGAAGCTCCTCCGCGCGATGCGGAGGAGCTTCTTTCCTTTTCTCACTCAATACTGCCGGACGACTGCCACGACCCTGCCCAAGATCGTGCACTCGCGGCCGTCGATGGGCTGGTAGTCGGGGTTCGCGGGCATGAGCCAGACCTCGCTGCCCTTGCGCTTGAGCGTTTTGACCGTCGCCTCGTCGCCAAGCAGGGCGACGACGATCTGCCCGTTCTGCGCGAGGTTCTGGCGGTGGACGACGACAAGGTCGTCCGGCAGGATGCCGACGCCGAGCATCGACTCGCCGCGCACACGCAGGGCGAAATACTCGTCATCGTGCCCGCCGGTGTCGAACGTCAGGTAGTCTTCGATGCACTCCTGCGCCAAAATCGGGTTACCGGCGGCAACATTGCCGAGGATCGGCACCTGACGGCGGCGCGAAACAAGCTCGTCAACCTCGACAGGCTGCGGCGCAACGGGAACGGCCTGCAGCTGCTTTTTGAGCGTGATGGCGCGGCCCTTGCCTGCGCTCTTTTCGATAAGCCCCATCTCCTGTAAGTGCTTGATATGGAAGTGGACCGTGGAGGGTGACTTGAGTCCCAGCGCCTCACCGACTTCGCGCACAGAGGGGGCATAGCCGTGTTCGGCGATGCTCTCTGCTATATAATCGTATACGCGCTGCTGCATTCTGGACAGTTTTTCCATCTTGTGCGCCCCTTCCAACATTTGTTCGAATTTATGATACCACATTTTTCCCGAAATGCAACATCTGTTTTAGGATTTTATGTCAATTTCGCGGCTTTTTTCTGCCGCGAAATTTTTTGATCTTTTTTGCGTCCGGCTATTGACAAATGCCGCCTGATGTATTATTGTACTAATTACTTAATACAGTGATACACAAGGAGGATCACTATGGACTGGAACTTCCGCAATGACCAGCCGATCTACTCCCAGCTGACACAGCGGTTGACGGAGGCCATCGTCTCCGGCATCTACGCGCCGGGAGAAAAGCTCCCCTCCGTGCGCGAGCTCGCGGTGGAGGCGGGCGTCAACCCCAACACGGTCCAGCGCGCGCTATCCGAGCTCAAACGCGACGGTCTGGTGTTTTCCCAGCGCACGGCGGGACGGTTCGTCACGGAAAATGAAAACATGATCGCAAATGCCAAGCTCCGCATTGCGGACGAGCGCGTGGGAGAATTTCTCCACTCGATGAAAACGCTCGGCTGCACGAGAGACGAAGTCATAGCTCTCATTCAGGGAGCTAAGGAGGAGGAAGAATGAGTATTTTTGAATGCAAGGCGCTCACGAAAAATTACGGCGCCAAAACGGCGCTCGACAGCATCGATCTCACGATCGAACCCGGGCGCATCGTGGGCCTGCTCGGCCCCAACGGCAGCGGCAAGACGACGCTCATCAAGCTCGCCAACGGCCTTCTGACGCCGACGTCGGGCGAAATTCTGATCGCAGGCAAGGCCCCCTGCCGCGCAACAAAGGCCATCGTCTCGTACCTGCCCGACCGAAACACGCTGCCCGGCTGGATGACGATCGCGCAGGCGCTTGACTACTACGGCGACTTTTATTCGGACTTCCGCCGCGGCGTGGCCGAAGCGATGCTGATGAACCTCGGCCTTGACCGCACACAGAAGATTAAGACGCTCTCCAAAGGCATGCGCGAGAAGACGCAGCTCATCCTGACGATGAGCCGCGACGCCAAGCTCTATCTCCTTGACGAGCCCATCGGCGGCGTCGACCCCGCGACGCGTGACTACATCCTGCGCACGATCATCGGCAACTACAGCGAGGACGCAGCGGTCATCATCTCCACGCACCTGATCGCCGACGTCGAGCAGATCCTTGACGAGGTCGTGTTCCTGCGCGAGGGGCAGGTCATGCTCCACGAGAGCGTGGAGACCATTCGAGATGAAAAGGGCAAGAGCGTTGACGAGCTCTTCCGGGAGGTATTTAGATGCTGAGCAAACTGATCAAACATGAATTCCGTGCAACGAGCCGCATCATGTGGCCGGTCTTTCTTGGAATGCTGGCACTGACGGCACTGATGCGTTTTTCTCAGTTGCTCCTGAACGGCGGGCACATTCCCTGGCTCTTACAGCTCATCGGCGTACTGCTGGTCATCGGCTTTGTGATGGGCCTCTTTGCGCTGGCGTTTGCGCCGCTGGTGCTCTCCGCCTGCCGCTGGCGCGACCACGTGCTCAAGGATGAGGGTTACCTCACGCTGACGCTGCCGGTGAGCCTCCATCAGCTGCTCATCTCCAAGCTCATCGTTTCCGCCGTGTGGTATGCTGCGGCGTTCATCGTGGGACTTCTCTCGCTGCTGATTGCTGCCTCCGGCTGGAGCACTTTCCAGTATGTCCCCGATTTTTTCAATGATGTTTTCACAGCGTTCTTCGGAATGGAGGCCTCGCTGCGCAGTCACGCGCTGCTGATCGTCTTTGAGCTTTTCTGCAATTTCGTCTTTGCCGTTTCTGCCGCCGAGCTCGTGGTATACGCCGCCTATTCCATCGGTTACAGCTTCAATAAGCGCAAGACGCTCTGGACGACCATCCTTGTGCTCGTGTTCTTCGAGGTCGCGCAGTTCACTGCCATCGCCATGATCGGCGCGTTCTTCAACGCCAATCCCACACGCTGGATGTATCTGGACGTTTACAGCGCGCCCGCGATCGTCGAACTGCTGCTTCTCTGGGGGATGTTCGGCGAACTGCTCTTCGCCGCGGCAGGCTACACCGTAACGTGGTACTTCACGACGAAAAAACTGAATCTCGAGTAACGCGTTTTCGAAAAAGCAGCCGCGAAAGGTCTCCGCTTTTCCGGCTGCTTTTTTGCACCCTTTTTTCGGCAGAATTTTTCGAAATCGAAAAGTTATGTCAACCGTCATCTTCCAACTCACTCGTTTGAAAGGAGTCATCTCATGCAAATCCTGACTGTTTCCGGTCTTCAAAAGACCTACACCACGCGCTTTGGCGGCAGCAAGGTCCATGCGCTCAAAAACGTCAACTTCACCGTCGAATCCGGCGAATACGTCGCCATCATGGGCGAGAGCGGCAGCGGCAAAACAACGCTTCTCAACATCCTCGCCGCGCTCGACAAGCCCACCGGCGGCGCGGTGCTGCTCGGCGGCAAAAACCTCTCCGAGATCCCCGAGGAGACCGCCGCGGCTTTCCGCCGCGACAACTTAGGCTTTGTGTTTCAGGACTTCAGCCTGCTCGACACGTTCTCGCTCGAGGACAACATCTGCCTGCCGCTCGTGCTCGCGGGCAAGTCGCGCACGGAGATGCGCGACCGGCTCTCACCGCTCGCCTACGACCTCGGCATCGAGACGCTGCTCAAAAAGTACCCCTACGAGGTCTCCGGCGGACAGAAGCAGCGCGCCGCCGTCGCCCGCGCACTCATCACCCGCCCGCAGATCTTACTCGCCGACGAGCCGACCGGCGCGCTCGACTCCCGCTCGACCGACGAGCTCTTGAAGCTCTTCGGCGAGATCAACGCCTCTGGCCAGACCATCGTGATGGTCACGCACTCTGTGCGCGCGGCGAGCTGCGCCTCGCGCGTGCTGTTCCTGCGCGACGGCGAGGTCTCGCTCGAGTTAAAGCGCGGCAAGGACACGGATTCCCAGTTCTACCAGCGTATCACCGATGCGCTCACGCAGCAGCAGACGGGAGGCGAGTGCGCATGAAGCCCACCTTTTACCCCCGCCTTGCGTGGATGGGTATCAAAAAGAACGCAAGGCTCTATGTGCCCTATCTTCTCTCCTGCGCGTTCATGGCAGCGATGCTGTATGTCATTGCGTACCTCGCCGTCACCCCCGCGCTCTATACGGTCAATGGCAAGGTGAACGGCTCCGGCACCTCTGCGGTCGCGATGACGATGAGCCTCGGCTCGTTCGTCGTATCGGTGTTCATCGCGCTGTTTCTCTTCTACACGAACAGCTTTCTCCTGCGTCGCCGCAAGAAGGAATTCGGCCTTTACAGCGTGCTCGGCATGGACCGCGGCGCACTCAGCGCCATTCTCTTCTGGGAGACACTTCTGGCCGCGGCGTTCACGCTGATCGCGGGGCTTGGCCTCGGCCTGCTGCTCTCCTATGTCTCGCAGTCCGCACTGCTGCGGCTTTTATCTCTCCCCGCCGCGGCGTTCACCGTGAGCCTTGCCGCCATCAAGCAGTGCGCCATCACGTTCATCGCCATCTTCGCGCTGCTCTATGTGCGCGGTGTGCTGTCGCTGCGCCATGCACAGGGCGCGGCGCTTTTGAAGAGCGAAAACGTCGGCGAAAAGCCGCCGAAGTCGCAATGGCTGCTCGTCATCCCCGGCCTTGCGCTGCTGCTCGGCGCGTACTACATCGCCGCGACCATCAACGACCCCGTACAGGCAATGCTGCTCTTCTTCCTCGCGGTCATCATGGTGATTCTATCGACGTATCTTCTCTTCATCTCCGGCAGCGTGACGCTCTGCAAAACGCTCCAGAAGGATGAAAAATTCTACTACAAAAAGCGCAACTTTGTTTCCCTCTCGTCGCTCACCTACCGCATGAAGCGAAACGGCGCGGGCCTCGCCTCCATCTGCATTCTCTCGACGATGGTGCTGGTGATGCTTGCCTCGACGGCGAGCCTCTATTTTGGCGCGGAGGACGCGATCAACACGCTTGCCGTCCAGAATCACTGGCATCCCACGGAAATGGCGGACGTCCGTGCGGAATTTTTCTCCCTCTACGGCAGTCTCTTTTTCCTCGGCATTCTTTTAAGCGTGCTGTTCCTGTTCGCAACGCTCCTGATGCTCTACTACAAGCAGGTCGTCGAGGGGTATGAGGATGCCTCGCGCTTTGCCATCATGCAGCGCGTGGGCATGACCAAGCGCGACATCCGTGAGAGCGTGAACGCGCAAATGCTGCTCATTTTTCTGCTGCCGCTTGCCGCGGCGGCGCTGCACCTCGCCTTCGCCCAGCCGATGGTCTGGCAGATCATGCAGCTGTTCGGCATCCAGAACCTCACGCTGTTTCTCGGCGTGACCGGCGCGGCGCTGCTTCTTTTCGCGCTGCTCTACTGCGCGATGTACCGCCTGACGTCGAATGCGTATTTCCGCATCGTCAGCACTGGCGGCGCCGCGGCGTGACGCGCTTTACTATATAGAGAACGGGACGGAAATGTTCATTTCCGTCCCGTTCTTCTTTTTCTCTTTTTACACCAGCAGGCCGTATTTTTCGACCAGCGGCGCAAGGGCATCTTCGGTGAGATTTCCCTCGTACAAGGCTCTTCCCTGATAGGCGCGCAGGCCCGCTTCCAAAAGCTCCGCGTCGTCGCAGATAAGGCACAGCGGCTTTCTAAGCATGTACTGGTAGTCCGCCAGCGCGTTGACATCTGCCCAGGACGCGAGCTTCAGCGCGACCATCGGCCATTCGTCATCCATCGCGTCGGAGAGCTTGTCCTCCAAATCGCCGTCCGCGGTCAGCACCGCGCCGTGCGTCGCATCGGCGGGCAGGAAGAAGGCTTCCTTCTCCGTTGCCGCGGGAAGAAGGTCGAGGCATTCCGGTGCGGGGCGAACGTATTCCGCGTCCTTGAGCGCTGCTTTCAGCGCGGCGATGTGCTCCTCCGTCGTGCCGCAGCAGCCGCCGAAGAGGGCCACACCTGCCTTGAGCATCTCGGGCACCAGCGCGACAAAATCCTCCGGCGGGCAGTTGTACACGGCCTCGCCGTTCACGATCTCCGGCATGCCGGCGTTGGGCTTGGCGATCAGCGGCACGCGCGCGTATTTATGCAGGCGTTGGAGCTGCGGCAACATCTGCTCGGGGCCTGCCGAGCAGTTCAGGCCGAATGCGCTCACGCCCATGCCCTCCATCACGGAAAGCGCCGCGACCACGTCCGTACCGGAGAGGATCTTGCCGCTCTCATCGCAGGTAAAGGACGCAAGGATGGGCTTTTTGCTCATGCTGCGGATCGCCAGAACCGCCGCACGCGCATCGGTCAGCGTCATCATCGTCTCGATGACGTAAAGCCCGCCTGCTCAAGGCCCGCCGCCTGCTCGGTGTAAATGTCGACGAGCTCTTCAAACGACGCGTCGCCAAGAGGGGCTAAAAAGCGGCCCGTGGGCGCGATATCGCCCGCGACCCATGCTTTTCCGTCCGCCGCCTGTTTCGAGAGCTGCGCGAGCGCTTTGTTCATCTCCTCCGTGCGGTTGAAGATGCCGCGCTCTTCGAGCTTCTGGCGGTTTGCGCCGAACGTCGGCGCGTAGAGCACATTCGAGCCGCTCGCCACATACTTGCGCTAAATTTCAAGGATGCTCTCGGGATGTTCGAGCACCCACTGCTCGGCGCTCATGTCGCCGGTGAAGCCGCGCTTTTGGAGCTCTGTGCCGGTCGCGCCGTCCAAAATCACGGGAAACTGCATTTCCATAGGGTATTCCTCCATTAAAAATTCCTGTTCGGAACGATTCTCAAAATGTCAAACTGTCGGTGAACGCGCGGGAAAAGTCGTTGCACCCGGAAAGCTCGAGATAGCGGCACTTTTCGGGAATCTCCGCGAGCTTTCGCCAGTTTTCCCCGTCAAGCGCCAGCATCGAAGCGCCCGCGAGCGCCGCGTTGCCAAGCGGTCTGATTTTACTAAGGCACGCGCGGCCAGCAGAAAAAGCTACTCACCCTCTGCCAGCAGGCACTCGACGAAGGCCACGAGCCGGGCGACATTCTCTCCAAGGGCATGATCGTCGGCATGAACCGCCTCGGCGAGGCGTTCTCCGCCAACCGCGCGTTCGTTCCCGAAATGCTCATGGCCGCGCGCTGCATGTCCGCCGCCACGGAGCTTCTGAAGCCCCTGATGGTCGGCGAGGGCACTGAGCCCGTCGGCCGCGTGTGCCTCGGCACCGTGAAGGGCGACATGCACGACATCGGCAAGAATCTCGTCCGCATCATGATGGAGGGCAGCGGCATCGAGGTCTTTGACCTCGGCGTAGACACGTCGGCGGAGCAGTTCGTCAGCACCGCCGTGGAGAATCACTGCGGCGTGATCGCCTGCTCGTCGCTGCTGACCACCACGATGGAGGAAATGCGCGAGGTCGTCAAGCTCGTCCACGAGCGCGGCTTACAGAATCAGATCAAGGTCATGGTCGGCGGCGCGCCCATCAGCCAGAGCTTCTGCGACGAGATCGGCGCGGATTACTACGCCGAAGACGCCGGTGCCGCCGCCCGCGAGGCGGTGAAGATCCTGAAAGCGCAGAAGGCGTCGTAAACAATTGCAATACATCAAAAAGGTCCCGTCCGAAGACGGGACCTTTTTTCTATGCTTTCTGTTGTACGGTACGTGTCCTTACTTGCCCGCGTACTCGACCAGCATCTCGAAGAAGTTCAGGCAGGTCTCATAGTCGCACAGGGCCTTTTCGGGGGTCTTGGTGTAAAGCACGAACTTGCAGTCGTTCTCGGGGTGGAACTGAACGCCGAGGCAGAAGGTCTTGTCCTGACGCTCGACCGCTTCAATGACTTCCACGCCGTCATACGTCGCCGTGCTGACGACGGTGAGGTTCGTGCCCTCAACGCCGCCAACCGCCTGGTGGTGCCAGGAGGAAACGTTCTTCAGCTCCGTGGAGCCGACGATCTTATAGAGCCACTTGGAGGCGTCCTTATTGATGGTCACATCGTGGCGGGCATAGGTGCGGTCAGGCGCGTCGGCCGGCATTCTGTGCGTATCGTTGTAGGTCTTCCCCTGCTCCTTATAGTAGTTGGGGATATCCTGGATGAACGTGCAGCCGGAGACGATGGACATCACCTGCTCGCCGCGGCAGACCGCGAACGTCGGCACGTCTTTTTCAAGGCAGTAGGCCATGAGCATGTAGTCGGAGATATCGCGCGTGGCGTTGATCTCTTCGCCCTCGTTCTTTTCCTTCTCGGGGACCTTGAACAGAGATGGGCTCACATCCTCGCCGCCGGTGAAGAAGACGCCGTCGATGGCCTGCATCACAGCGCCGACGTTGCTGGCCGTGAGATCCTTTTCCTTCACCTTGTCAGCGTATTCCTGCTTGAGCATGCCGCTCTCTTCGAGATACGCGGACTCGATCTTGCCCTCGGCATCGTACTTCACGGCCGTGCTCGTCACCTGATCGAGCTCGACGGGGATGGCGCCGACGGTCTTGAAGATCGTCTTGTGGGAGTCGTAATTCTGGCCGTTGTAGGACCAGCTGATGCCGATGACCGGCTTCGCCGCGGCATTCTTGAGCATCTGCCCGAGCATCGCCGTCGTCACGGGCTTGGACGCCTCGTAGGTCAGGCCGTCCATCAGGCCGGACCAGACGGCCATATCGTCATAGTCCGCGGGCCAATCCTTCAGCAGTGCCTTGTCCAGACCGGTGCTGCGCAGGATCATCGCGGCCGCTTCCAACTGCGTAACGGCTGCGTCGGGCGCAAATGCGTCCTTGCTGACGCCGTTGACAATACCCTTGGAGTAGGCGAGGTTGATCGCGCCTTCAAACTTGCTGCCCTCGGCAACATCCTTGAATGCGCTCGCATCCTTGGCGCTCGCTTCCGCCTGTGCGGCGAGGCCCATGTTCTTGATAACCTCCTGCGTCACTTCGGCGCGGGTCATCGAAGCGGCGTTATCATCTGCGAAGGCGGTGACGGAGAGACTGAGCGCGAGAACAAGTGCCAGGATCAGGGACGTTGCTTTCAGAGACAATCTTTTCATACAAATTCTCCTTCGTTCGATATTGGGCGGCACGCGCATGCCGCTCTACCGCCATGATAGCGAGGCAAAGTAAAAATAGCAAGTTAAAGTTTAAACAAACCGCATTTTTAGCCACTGTATACAACCCATCGACCACTTTTTCCGTGTGATATGCACAATTGCTTTTCCGCTCTCGCATTTTCACTATTCAAGCCGCCGGTGTACGATTTTTGCCCCGCCCTTGTTTTTATGGGGCAATCACGGTATACTATAATAATAAGCACCGTTCCCATTTCATCAGAAAGGAAATATTCTATGGATATCAAATTTTCCGGCTCGGACGCCGGCGGCTTTCAGTTCGACCCGAACGCCGCGCCCAAGCCCAAACACGAGCGCAAGCCCCGCAAGTCGATCGGCAGCAAGGGCGGCCGCATCGCGGTCAACACGCTCGTCACGCTGCTTGTCGGCGCGGTCTTCTTCTATGTGCAGCTGCCCGCCATCAACCTGCACGCCGAGGAGTTCTACGGTTTCGTGCTGCTGCTTTGCGTCACGTACTGCATCTGCGCGCTCTTCACCTCCGGCTTCCAGGGCACGGGGGCCAAGGGCTACTTCACGTTCGTCAAAAAGCAGTGCACCGTGCCCTTTATCGTCATGGCGCTGATGATCGTCACGGCGCTCGTCGGCGCGCTGACGTCGTGGGTCGTGCTGCGAGCCAAGGACTATCAGGCGCTGCTGCCGATCGAGAGCGGCAGCTTTGCAAGCGAAATTGAAGAGGTCTCGTATGACCGCATCCCGATGCTCGACCGCGACAGCGCCGAAAAGCTCGGCGACCGCAAGCTCGGCGAACTGGCAGACATGGTCTCGCAGTTCGAGGTCGCGGAAAACTACACGCAGATCAACTACCATGGCCGCCCCGTGCGCGTCACGCCGCTGCGCTACGGCGACATCATCAAGTGGTTCAACAACCGTTCGGAGGGGCTGCCCGCCTACCTCATCATCGACATGGTCACGCAGAACGTCGAGGTCGTGCGTTTGGATGACGGCATGAAGTACACGACCGCCGAGCATTTCTCCCGCAACCTCTACCGCCACCTGCGCTTTGCGTACCCGACCTATATGTTTGAAGAGCCGGTCTTCGAGATCGACGAGGACGGCACGCCCTACTGGGTCTGCGCCAAGAAGGAAAAGACCATCGGTCTCTTCGGCGGCACGGACAATCACGGCGCGGTGCTCGTCAACGCCATCACGGGCGAAAGCGAATACTATGAAGAGCCGCCCGCGTGGGTCGACCACGTCTACTCCGCCGAGCTCATCATCGAGCAGTACGACTATTACGGCCAGTATCACAATGGCTTCTGGAACTCGATCTTCGGCCAGCGCGACGTGACGGTCACGACCGACGGCTACAACTACCTTGCCGAGGGCGACGACGTCTACCTCTACACGGGTGTGACGAGCGTCGGCGGCGACGAGAGCAACATCGGCTTCCTGCTCTCCAACCAGCGCACGAAGGAAACGAAGTACTATCCCTGCGCAGGCGCGACAGAGTACAGCGCGATGGACAGTGCCGAGGGTCAGGTGCAGAACCTTCGCTATAACGCGACGTTCCCGCTGCTTTTGAACGTCGCCGAGCAGCCGACGTACTTCATGGCGCTCAAGGACGCGAGCGAGCTCGTCAAGATGTACGCGATGGTCAATGTCAACCAGTACCAGATCGTCGCCACCGGCGCGACGCTCGCCGACTGCGAGGCAAACTACCGTCAAATGCTGCTCAAAAATAACCTCATCTCCGACGATCAGGGATCCATCGACGTCACGCCGAGCGATTATAAGAGCGTCGAGGGCACGATCGCCGAGATCCGCACGGCGGTCGTAGATGGCAACAGCATCTACTTCCTGCGCTTTGACGGCGAGAGCGCCTTCTCCGTGCGCATGAGCGCGGCTGAGGTCGCCTATGCACCGCTGCTGAACGTCGGCGACCGCGTGTGCGTCTACTACCGCGACGGCTACGTCACGGAAAACTGGATCGAAGCGTCCGACGTCGAGCTGCTGGATGGCAGCGCCCAGAGCGCACCGCCCGTAGAAACCAGCGTTTCGACTGAGGACAGCGTGGATCCCGTCGAAAACACACAGGAAATGCCATAAAGCGGCGGCAAAGCACTTTCTATTACAAATTTTGATAGGGGTGGCGACACCCCTATCTCTTTTTGGAATGCATTGCGCAAAAATGCAAGATTATGAGCAGTTTTTCTCGATAAAATCACCACTTTGAAAGTTGACTTGCATCAATCTAATATGTTTTATTAAAAGAGTTAAAGTTTTTTGTCCATTTTTCTGCCAAATGCACAAAAAGTCAGAAAGAATTTCTTGCACAGCGCCAATAGCGTTTTGCTTGAGAATTTTTTCCTTTGGTGGTAAACTCATAGACAAGATGGCTGAACCATCAAGCCCTGATTTTCAGGGTAATTTTAGAGGAGGCTACTTATCATGAACGCTTACATTGAGAGAGTTCTTGCCGAAACCAAGGCCAAGAACGCGAATGAGCCCGAATTCCTGCAGACCGTCGAAGAAGTCCTGTCTTCCATCGAGCCGGTCATCGACGCCCACCCCGAGTACGAGAAGGCCTGCCTGCTTGAACGCATGGTCGAGCCCGAGCGCACCATCGAGTTCCGTGTCGTTTGGATGGACGATAACCTTCAGTATCACGTCAACCGTGGTTACCGCGTGCAGTACAACGCGGCCCTCGGCCCCTACAAGGGCGGCCTGCGTTTCGCTTCCAACGTCAACCTCTCCATCATCAAGTTCCTCGGCTTCGAGCAGACCTTCAAGGATGCTCTGACCTGCCTGCCCATCGGCGGTGCCAAGGGCGGTTCCGACTTCTCCCCCATCGGCCGCAGTGACGGCGAAGTCATGCGCTTCTGCCAGGCTTTCATGACCGAGTTCCATCGTCACATCGGTCAGGACATCGACTGCCCCGCTGGTGACGTTGGTGTCGGCGGCCGCGAGGTCGGTTACCTGTACGGTCAGTATCGCCGCATCGTCGGCGCTGCCGAGTTCGGCGCTATGTCCGGTAAGGACATCAAGACCGGCGGTTCCATCCTCCGTCCCGAGGCTACCGGTTTCGGCGCTGTCTATTATCTGCGCGAAGTCCTGAAGCACGACGGCAAGGGCATCGAGGGCCTGCGCGTCGCTATGTCCGGCTACGGCAACGTGGGCTGGGGCATCATGAAGAAGATCGACGAGCTCGGCGGTCACCTACTTCGCCGGCCCCGATGGCTACATCCACGATCCCGACGGCGTCTGCGGCGAAGAGAAGCTCAACTTCATCCTCGAGATGCGCGCCAAGGATCCGATGCACTGCAAGCCCTATGCTGACAAGTTCGGCGTTGAGTTCGTCGAGGGTCAGAAGTGCTGGGGTGTCAAGGACGTCGACGTCTACATGCCCGCCGCTACCCAGAACGATGTCAACATGGAGTGGGCCAAGAAGATCGCCGAGTCCGGTGTTCCTTACTACATCGAAGTCGGCAACATGCCCACCACCAACGATGCTCTGGCCTTCCTGATGAGCCAGAAGCACATCACCGTCGCTCCTTCTAAGGCTGTTAACGCCTGCGGCGTTTCCGTCTCCGAGCTCGAAATGGCTCAGAACGCTCAGCGCATCTACTGGAGCGCTGAGGAAGTCGACGCTAAGATGGAGTCCATCATGAAGAACATCTATGATGCTTCCGTCGAGGCTGCCGAGCGCTATGGCCTGGGCTACAACCTGGTCGCCGGTGCCAACATCGCTGGCTTCCAGAAGGTCGCCAATGCCATGATGGAGCAGGGCATTTTCTAAGTCAACAATACGCAAAAAACGCCGGGGCGCAGCTTGCTGCGCTCCGGCGTTTCCTAAGGAACCTCTGATTAAATTGCAAGAGCGGTCAGCGAGGGATTTTGTTCCAAATTGAGGTTTGGAAATTGCAGGAATACTTTGTGTACCCGCAAGGGGCATGCCGCATCCGTAAGGCGGCAAAGCCGCCAACGGCTGCGCAATATTTCAAGTTTTTCATACCGATGGATTGACGAAAAAGATCCGGCATCCACCGCAGGCGATTTATTCAGAGGTCCCTTAGAAAAATTCCTTCTTCCGGCGGGGACAGCGGGTCTTATCCAGCTCGGACTCAATGAGAATAATGTCCGCGCCGACGCGGCGGACCTGCTCCCACGGGATAACATAGTCATCTCGGCGGCC
>OBAO01001323.1_pt1 | contig 15016 bp, 10 predicted proteins | sample 1517541 | NCBI WGS metagenome assembly OBAO01 (sample SAMN04571698, study PRJEB22368) | human gut metagenome | biome: human gut; material: stool | host: Homo sapiens | place: Luxembourg | collected 2012-08-10
GAGATGCCGTTTGAAAACGATGGTGTAATCTCTTGGGATCTGATGATTGAGCGTATGAACTCTGATCTGGCAAACACACTTGGAAATCTGGTAAATCGTACGATCTCCATGACCAACAAGTACTTTGGCGGTGTTGCTGTCAACTATGGCGTAAAAGAGGATGTTGATGATTCCTTATTTGAGGTTGTCACCTCCACTGCTTCTAGAGTAACTGCTCGCATGGATAAGCTTCGTGTTGCCGATGCAATCACCGAGATCTTCACCCTGTTTAAGCGCTGCAACAAGTATATCGATGAGACTGCTCCGTGGGTACTTGCAAAGGATGAATCAAAGAAAGAGCGTCTGTCTACTGTTATGTACAACTTGATCGACAGCATCTTAATCGGTGCTTCCTTACTTGAGCCATTCATGCCAGAGACTGCAAAGAAGATTGCTGATTCCTTAAATGCACCGCTTCGCACAATGGATCAGGTTTACACAATGGGCACCTACCCATCTGGAAATAAGGTAACAGATCAGCCGCAGATTCTTTTTGCACGTGTTGATGCAGAAAAGATGATGGAAGAAGTTAATGCACTTATGGAGTCCAAGAAGGCTGCTGCCAAGGACGCTTCCGAAGAAACTGCTGAAGATGAAAAAGAAGATGAGGCTGTTATCGACATCGAGCCAAAGGAAGAAATCACATACGAAGATTTCTCAAAAATGCAGTTCCAGGTAGGTGAGATTATCTCCTGCGAGGCAGTAAAGAAGTCCAAAAAACTTCTGTGCTCTCAGGTAAAGATAGGATCTCAGGTAAAGCAGATTGTTTCCGGTATCAAAGCTCACTACACACCAGAAGAAATGGTTGGCAAGAAGGTTATGGTTCTTGTAAACTTAAAGCCGGCAAAGCTTGCAGGTGTTTTATCTGAAGGTATGCTATTATGTGCAGAGGATGCAGATGGAAATCTTGCACTGATGACACCAGAGAAGAAAATGCCAGCTGGCGCTGAAATTTGCTAAATCAGTTCACACGTCACACTAAAAGCCAGGGGGACAGGTACGATGGCTCCGTACCTGTCACCTGGCTTTTTATTTCATTACTGAGCCACCAGGGACAATAAAAATGCCACTGCCCCTGTCCCTCTGGTTAAATTGTCGTTCCATTCTTGCTATTTCCAGAATCCTTTGTTCCGCATAAGTAAAGAATTGAGAAAAAGAAGAACAGAAATAATTATGATTTTTACCATTAGAATCCTGATACCAATCTCGTTTACAGCCTCCAAAACAGAGCGGATAAAAACGACATGAAGAACATTCAGAAGGATGTTTTGTACCTTCTTCCAAAAAATGTGTTTCTATTTCAAATTTTGCGTATTCTGCTAAAGAAGCTTCTCCTAATTTTCCGATCTTCCATTCATTCAGACAATAGAAATCACATGGATACAATGTTCCATCCCCTTCCACCACAAAATATGCCCCACAGCTTCCGCTGGTTGCACACGTCCCGGCAGGCAGTCCCATTGCAAGATGAATATAATCATCAAATAACCGGATGCTGGTATAGTGACCGGATTTCCAATCCCAGTACCATTCATCAAAAAGACCGCATAGGAAACTTCCATATAACTTTGGGGTAAGAGAATATGGCATACTTCCCCGAGGCACATCTAATGGATCCAGACAGGGAATAAACTGCAGAAACGATACTCCCAGATTTTTAAGTGCACGATAATATTTTTCAGGATGCTTTGCGCATTGTCTGGTCACCACGCAAAGCAGGTTCGTTTCCACATGCTTGTCCTGAAGCAGACGCAGATTCCGGGTTACTCTGTCCCATGTAGATCTGCCAATGGCATCTGGTCGAAGACTTTCATGAAGAGCCTTATCTCCGTCAATACTAATACCAACTAAGAAATTATTTTTTGCAAAAAAATCAGCCCATTCTTCATTTAATAAGAGCCCATTTGTTTGAATAGTATACTGAACAGGATATTTCCTAACATTATAGGTTTGCACCATCTCAATAAATTTATTAAAAAATTCCAGTCCCGCCAATGTAGGCTCTCCGCCTTGAAAGGCAAACGATATAGGAACTGTATTTCTTTCACCTCTCTTTTCAGATTCTATGCATGAAAATGCCTGACAAATCAGGAGTTGTGCAGTATCCAGTGTCATAAAGACGGGATGATCTTCCTTGCGTATAACTACTTCATTTTCATAGAAACAATATTTACACCGCATATTGCAGGCACCTGAAGCAGGTTTAATTAGAAAATTTAGAGGTATCATGATAAGGCTCCTTTCAAAGCTTTTTTCACATAATATATTAACTGCAGTTTGCTTTTAATCTGCTTTGTCTGGTACACCCTCAAATCGAGTTGTGTTCACAGAAAATTTTCCTACTGGCCCAAATTGCCCGGTTCCATGTACCGATTCCTTAGTTCCATCTAATTCTGGATCTCCGTATTCAACAAAAATGTGTTCCATCTGTTTGCGCATCCTCAAAGCCTGCTCTTCATACCTGGACATTTCATACAAATTGACTTCCTCATCAGGATCCTGACTGAGATGATACAATTCATTCGGTCCTTCCGGATAACGCTGCACTAGCTTCCAATCATGATTGCGAACCATCCTAACTGGTCCATATTCATCCACAATCACAATACTACGTTCATCCTTCTCTTGCGGATGATCCAACCATTTCACAAAACTTCTTCCCGGCAACTTCTGCTTTACATTACCTGAAAGTTGTAGCAACTCCATAAAAGTAGGAAAAATATCATAATGACTACACATTGCTTCACATACCTGATTTTCTGGAATATGTCCTTTCCAAGAAGCCAAAAATGGCACTTTCACAGAAGAATCATACATATTCTGAGGATATGTCCCGTTGCCTTTGCCCCAGATTCCATGCTGTCCCAGATTCATTCCGTTGTCTGAAGTAAACATAATCAAAGTATCTTGCTGAAGACTTAGCTCATCTAGCAAATCCAGTATAAGTCCGACTTGATTATCCATTGCTGTAATCGCTGCATAATATCCTCTGAGCAATTCCTTTCTCCGCTCCCCAGTTCCATAAGGACAGGTCTTGACTTGATTAGGATGAATCGGCAAATCAGGCGTCGCCTCAAAAGTACAATCTCTGTATAAATCCAGATACTCTTTCGGATGATCTTTTTCATCCCATGGACTGTGCGGAGCTGTGAAATGCACACTCAGATAGAACGGTGCTCCCCCTTCAGCAAACATTTTCAGCGTTTTTCTGGCATTTTCTCCAATCAAATCTGTCACATAGCTATCCTTGAATTCCAACTTTCCGTTTTCCACAATATCTGGTTGAAAATATGCACAACCACCTCTTCCAATAGTATACCATTCTGAAAAACCATGCTGTGGTGTCAGGCTATCTCCAAGATGCCATTTTCCACTGAGAGCACAATAATAACCATTTTCCTTCAGCAAATCTGTATATGCTGTCAAATGCTGTGTATACTGAAAAGGAATTGTTTCTTTTTCATAACCTGGATGTCCTTGTATCTGTTTTAAGTCAGCCGGAAGGTTACCGCCAGACAACCAATCCTGTACCCCATGACAAGATGGAATGGTACCGGTGAGTATCGAAGCTCTTGCTGGAGAACAGACAGGGGATGCACAGAAAAAATTGTTAAAGCGAATTCCCTGAGCTGCAATCCGATCCAGATTAGGCGTATGAACATCCCCATTTCCTGCACAATGCATGGCCCAGGCACCCTGATCATCGGTCAAAATAAAAATAATATTTGGTTTTTTATTCATATCGTAATCTCTCTCCTTTACACATTTCCAAAATAAATATGCTTACCATACCTCCTCTGGTAAAAACTTTTTAGGAGTTTTCATCATTCGATGATGTACTCGGATTTTTTCCGTCAATTCTTCTTGGATTTTCCTGTAATCCGGATTATTAAACAGATTGTTCACTTGAAGGGGATCCTTTTTACAGTCAAATAGCACATGATCATGAAATTTTTCCCCGCAGTGGCCCATCCCCACATATGCCAATTCATAATCTGGTGTCAAAATTCCTGCTCTTGGCACATCACTGGGATGAATATAAAGTTCCTCCAAAGATGTTTCATTATTCAAAATTTGTCTAGAACGATCTAACCCATCCGTTTCATAAAGATAAGGAATATCTACCAAACCAGCTAAAGTTCTGCCAAAATCAATCACATTTAACCAAGTTTTGCAATTTCGACTTTTTACTGACATGCCGGGAAGCGTCATTACCATAGGAATATGATACACACTTTCATAAAGATTATTTTTTTCCATAAGTCCATGCTCCCCCAGATACTCTCCGTGGTCTGTTGTAAAAATAACAATTGTATTTTCCCACAGTCCGCTATTCTTTAAATATGCAGTAATTTTTCCCACATTATCATCAATACACTTTACTTCTCCCAAATATTGCGCCTTTGCTCTTCTGAAATGCCCCTCTCGTTCAAACATACCACGAGGGAAATAATGCATCCTTCCCCAGGTATCCCGCTCTGCCCAATCAGGTATTTCCTTCTGATAAAAACTTTCCGGCACCTGCATTTTCAGAGGATCAAACATAGTGTCATAAGGATGTCTTACAGCAAATGGCTGATGTGGATCTGGTATACTTACCATGAATAGAAAAGGCTCTTCCTTTCCGATCCTGCTTTTCAAGAAACTAATAGTCTCATTTGCCAGCCAATCTGTGGTATATGATTTATCATCTCCCATATTTGGAGAAGGAATTGCCTCACCATTATCTCTAAAAATTGACTTGCAATGCCCGAACTCTACCTTATCCTCCCATTCACAAAATCCTAAGGAATTATATTCTCCAAGCTTATCTCCAATTTCCTTATGATCTGCCAAATGCCATTTTCCAAGATATCCAGTGTGATATCCTGCTTGTTCAAAAACTTCTGCAAATCCATGTTCCTCTGTGTTTACCGGAACACCATTACGATAAGCTCCATTTCTATGCGGATACCTTCCTGTCATCAAACAGCCTCTGGATGGAGTACACACTGCACTGGGAGTATAAAAATTATCCAATATTACTCCATCTTCCTTTAGCGCATCAATATTAGGTGTACTTACCTCATTTCCCCCATAACACCCAAGTACATCTCTCTTTAACTGATCTGTATAGATAATTAAAATATTTTTTTTCATACTGTCTATTATCCTTTCATCTATATTAGCCTTTTACTGAACCAATCATAACACCCTTAACAAAATACTTCTGAACAAAAGGATACATAATTAATACAGGAAGAGAGGATACAATCATAACACCATACTTAATAGTACGTGCAATCTGTTTCATTATCTCTAATGCATCCGGGTCCATAGAAGAAGGATCAACTGACTGCCCGCTAATAAGAATATCTCGTAAAATGACCTGTAAAGGGTATAATTTCATATTGGTTACATAGATCATACCGTTAAAGAATGAATTCCAATGGCCTACTGCATAATAAAGTGCCATAATTGCAATAATTGCCTTGGAAAGTGGAAGCACTATCTTTACAAAGTACTGAAACATATTGCAACCATCAATCTCTGCAGCTTCCTGCAGCTCTATAGGAAGCGTATTAATGAAAAAAGTACGACACAAAATCAGATTGAATACTGAAAATGAACCCATTATCATCAAAACATACGGTGTATCCACCAGATGAAGCCCCTTTACCACCAGATAAGTAGGAATTAAACCACCGGAAAAGAATTTGGTAAAAAGTAAAAACTTCATAATAATCCCACTTCCTGCCATATTCTTTCTGGACAATGCATAACCGGCAGGAATGGTAATAAATAATCCCAGCGATGTACCTACCGCAGTATAAAGAATCGTATTTCGATATCCTATCCAGATTCTTTTATCTCGAAAGATATATTTATAACCGCTCAATGTTAATCCTTTAGGCAAAAACAACACTTCACCAGAAGCTACCATATTAGGATCACTGATGGATGCAATAACAACAAACCAGAGCGCATACAGAATCACTATAGAAATGGCAACTACACTTATGTGTACAATTAATAGGAAAATCAAATCATTTTTTCCCATTTTTTTCAATTTTTTCATATTGATACCTCTTTTCAAGTTTATCTAACCTTACCATAAACTTACATCAGAAACCTTTTTTGCTATTTTATTAACCACCACTAATAACACCATGTTAATCACATTATTAAACAAACCGATTGCTGAAGAATAACTGAACTGTCCTCCCTGAATACCAATCTTATATACATATGTGGCAATGATTTCCGAATAATCTAGATTAATATTGTTCTGCAAAAGGAATGCCTTTTCAAATCCAAGATCCATAATTTCTCCGGCTCTCATAATAAGCATAATAACCATAGTTGGTACAATAGCAGGCAAATCAATATGCAAAAGTCTCTGAAATCTTGTAGCTCCATCCACCGTAGCAGCCTCGTGCAGCGTTGGATCCACAGAGGTCAACACTGAAATATACATGATAGAACCCCAACCAATGTTCTGCAGAACCCCTGACCAGACATAAATATGACGGAAATTAGACGGATTAGTAAGAAAAGCCACTGAATCTATCCCTATAAGCTTTAATAGTTGATTGATGACTCCATCGCTTGATAAAAAAATAAGGATCATGCCGCAATAAACTACTGTAGAAATAAAGTGAGGTGCGTAGGTAACCATCTGCACTACCTTTTTCAACTTCACGTTTGTAATGTAATTCAATAGCAAAGCAAAAATAATTGGCATTGGAAAACCGGCAATCAGAGAATACAAGCTTAATGATAACGTATTCCAAAGCAAATCCTTAAACTGGTAAGATTCAAAAAATGTCTTGAAATGCTTTAATCCTACCCAAGCACTTCCCCATATACCATCAGCAACGCGGTAATCCTTAAATGCCAGCTGAATACCGTACATCGGTATATAATTAAAAATAATAACATATATCAGCATTGGAAGAATAAACAAGTAGCAGACCCAGTTTCTTTTCAATATCCGCATAAAGTTTATTTTCTTTTGTTTTTTTGTTTTTTCCATACTTATTTTATACTCCTATATGAAATAGCTTATTAACACCTATAACATTACTAATACAAAAACCGGCACATGCATAATGCCCTGTGCCGGATTCTGTATCACAATCTTAATTCATTACAAAATCAACTAATTCCTGACAGAGCTGGGTGTATTCATCCACTTTCAAATTTTCCAGCGTTTTCAGATGTTTCTGCCACTTAGCCTCATCAATGCCGTTAATCACGGAATCTGCAATAAACTTCTTCAAGTATGTATCAATATCCGTTAACAAGATTGATCTTCTCTCCTCGTTTTCCAGAGAAACTATACCGGCAGGAAGTCCTATCACACCATATTCCATCTGCTCCTTAACGGCTTCTAACTTATAGTCCTTTGGCCACTTGTCATCATAAACGAGTGCTTTTTCATACTCAAATCTCCAAAGAGAAGGTGTTTGTCCCGCAAAACTTTCTGCCTGTCTGTACTCCGGCTTTGAATTATATCCGCCATTAGCTGCCAATACTTCACTATCTATGGTCAAAAACTGTGGAATCTCTTTACCATCTTCATTCAGAATATTCCACCAAACTCCTTCTGCACCACGACCCCATTTCAGCGACATCTCAAGGCTGGAATTAATATAATCATACCAGCGCACCAGTGCTGCAGGATTCTTACAATTCTTACTAATGACAAATCCACCTGTTCTAGTTACATTATTGATACCAACCATCTGAGAGCCATCTGCCTGTTTCAAGATTGGCAGTGCACGATAATCATCCGAATTCTGAACTCCAGCACCATCTTGAGGACCATATCCAGCAAATACACCAATTACATCACCGGCTGCACCTCTGGAAGAATACTGTTCCTCGCTAAGCGTAAATACATCATGATCAATCAACTCCTCCTGATAAAGATCATGCAGATAGGAAAGTGTATCATAGTATCCTTGTTCCTTGGCGCTAAAGGTTACCTTACCATCTTCTGTAAATACATGATAACCGTTTTCCAGTACTCCCCATGCGCCAAATACATTTTCAATAGTATTTCCCCATCCCCATGCATCCTCGAAGGTAAAAGGAATTTCATCCTGAATGCCGTTTCCGTTTGGATCCTGATCTCTGAAGGCAATCAGTACCTCTTTCAGTTCCTCCGGTGTCTCCGGTGTTTGCAGATTCAGCTGGTCCAGCCACTTCTGATTAATCCATAACTGTGAATCAATAATATTATGTACAGACTCATCTCCAATAGGCAAAGTACGTACCGTTCCGTCCGGAGACAGAAGTGCATTAGGATAATCGTCTCTTGTCTCAAAAAAAGCTGTGACGTTAGGCGCATATGCCTCAAGATAATCATCCAATACTGTCAACTGTTCATAATTTCTTGCCATATCCACGTCTCCGATAATGGCATCCGGTAAGCTATCCGTACTAAACATAATGTTTATTTTTTCTGTCCAGCCTGATTTGGGAATTTCGACCCATTCAATGTGGACATTAGTAGCTTCCTCTGTCTCAAGCACACATGCTTTTTCAGCTGCACTCTTTAAAGAGCTGGTCTGTACTACTGCAATTGTAAAGGTTTCTTTCTCATTTAAGATAGGAAGCCCTTCAGCATTGAAATTATCTGAGACCTCAATGTTTTCCTGTGCAGAACAAGTTAAAACCGTACCTCCTATCATACACCAACTCATTGCTAACGCAGTAGCCTGTACTAATTTTTTTCTCATGCTATCCTCCTGTGTAAGTATAATTTTCGATCTTCTGATCATTTTATGAAATTGTCCAGTCCCGTTTCAATCGGGCAATCATCCAGAGTCGCCGGCGCCGTTTTCCGGTTGATGCTGTAATCTTATCGTATTTTTATTCAAAAAGATATATCATTTTCTTGAAAACCATATCGTTTTTATGCAAATAGTTATTAAAACTTGCAAATTTTCTTGTTGAACATGTCATTTTCAATAATTCATGATACAAAAAGCCCTGTGAAATAAAAAAACTTCACAGGGTTTTAATTCTCTTATTGCAGTTTGCTTCTTCTATTTTCCCGATATCCTCCCGGCGTCACTCCTTCATACTTCTTAAACATTTCAATAAATACCGTACTATTATTATATCGTAAGGTTTGCGCAATCTCTGAAATCTTACTGTCACTGTTTTCTAACAATTCTTTTGCCTTCTCCAACTTGATTTGATCAATATACTGAGAAATGGTAACTCCTACATTTTTTTTAAAAAAATGACTGATATTAGAGATAGAAGTTTCAAAATAAGCTGCTAAATACTTTACACTGAAATTATCATCCAAATAGTGTTCATGAATATAACTTAAAATATCTACAATGTTACGTTTTTTATATCCTGCTGCTTTATATTCAGCCTTCTGCTCTTTTGGCATGTGATCACTGAGATACCGAAGGAAAGATCTTGTAAAATCGCCCATACTTTCTTGCTCCCCCCGAGGCATTTCAAGTACCTCAGACGCATTTTTCTGATAGAGCCTGGCCACATCCCACAAAACTGCCGTAGCTGTCATTTCATTCATACTTTTAACCAGTTCTTGAAGCGCTTCTAACAAAAGCTTTGCTCTTGCAGTATCACCTTCTTCTGTCGCTTCCTTTAAAGACAAAACTTCCCGTTCTGGATAAGAATCTTCCTTTCGGCTTGCATTCAGCTGTTTCTGGGCTTCCTTATAGGAACGACGTAAATTCCTTACATCAGTGACAAAGCTCCCCACTCCGATTTGTTCTATATTTTGAGCAAGTTCATTTATCCTTTCAGTTAAATCAAAATCTGGTTCATCACTACAAACAAAATAGATCAAAATACCTTCAACGACCTCAATTTGATAAGAACTGGTTACACCATATTTATTCATTTGATGATCAAACCAGTCATACACCACCTGATTTCCCAGTTTATCTGCTGTCACAACCACAAAGAACTTGTATTTTCGATTCACATAAATTTGATTTTCCAAACATTTTTTCCAAAGCGCATCTTCATCAACCATTTTCTTTGAAAGCAACTCATAAAAGCAACTCTCCCGCTGTAATACATCACGCTCTGCCTGCAGCTTTTCATTATGATCCGTCAGTTCAAGAAACATTTCGTAGCGATTGTGAGAAAATAGCAGAGCAAGTCCTAGCCCAATCAAGATACTGCACAATAGCCAGATTCCATAACCTTTCAAATAAATGCTAATGCTTTTTGCAATACTATTTTGAGGAATATAGCTGATCACATCAAACCCATACCCCAAATCTGCCTGAAAAACATAATACATTCCAGAACTGATCATATTCGCATTTTTTTCGTCCCAGTCTTCCTCCGTTTTCCATCCTTCGGATGCATATAGAACCCGCTCACAGTAACGTATTACCGTGCAGTCTTCTCTGTCTCCACCAAACTGTGCTGCCAGTTTTTCATTTTTTATAGTATACAACAGATATCTCATTGCAGTAGCATCGACTCCATATGTTTTCATAGGCGCCACCAGTACAATACCTGGTCTGCTATCCATGCGCAAATAAGAACTATATGCACTAATTTCTCCATCCTCCACTGTATTAAAAACAGTCGGATCCATCTTACAAAAGTTCGTAAAAAATAAGTTTTCTTTAATGTTCCCGCTAGAGCTCACAACTACGCCCTTTTCTTTATCATAAAGAAAAATTCCATCTGCAAAAGGGAAGTTCTCTTCCTGTTTACTTAACTCCTGCTGAATGTCAAAATACACCTCTGGCACTTCCGAATATCGCTCATTATATTTCTTATCATATTTACACGAAGCAGTAAATGCACGCACCACAGACATTTGCTGCCGCCAAAAATCCTCTTGCCGCTCCATCACAATCGACATTTCATCCTTTATTTTCTGCTGTTGCTGTTTATGGAACAAAAATAAGACGCTGAAACTAATCAACACCAACGGAATCATCATGACAATATTATAAGTAATTACAAAACGAATATATTTAATTTTTCTATTCTTTCTCATAGAATATCCCCGCTCCCTTTAATCAGTTCAACATCATTACCACTTTACAAGTCTCTAGTCTCTTAAAAGAGATCAATTGCAAAAAAACTTGTAAAGTGGTGTATATTTATTTCCTATTATATGAGCAAAAAGATTTTTTGTCAATAATTGTATTTATATAATGATTTAAATATATTATTTTGTGAAATTATCCTATGTATTGATAGAATGTTACAATCTCGATAGTCATTTAATTCAAATAAGCCCATTAGATTCAGGCAAAATTTGATTGCGCAACCATAAATCAGCTCTTCCCCCACGATAAAAACCGTCTGGCTTTTCCCTGCTTTTTACCACATTTTCAAATATTCATACAGTTCATCAACCGTCTCAAATCCCATTTTTCTATACATTTCTTTCGGTGTATCGTCTGCATCTGCATGCAGGAACATTTCTTCCTTAAACTGAGATACAATGTGTTTCATAAGTGTGGTCGCCACGTAACGCTTGCGAAATGCTTCCCTTACAACAAGAGCATCCATCACCACATAGCCATCTATCGCATATGCATAGCAGGCACCTGCCGGTTTTCCATCCAGATATGCCACATAATAATGAAACCCCGGTATCTCCATCGCCTTTTTTACGTAACGCGCATCACGTCTTCTGATAAAGTCTTCGCCGTAGTCTGAAGCAAAAGTTTCGATATCAATTTTAAGCAAATCGGCTAATACATCACCGGAAGCACTGTCATATATTATTACGTCAGGGTTGTCCTTCCATCTTGCCATATTTTCTTTCTTATTTCTAAGAAGCATTGTTTCTGTGCAGCATTCTTCCAAAGAAAAACATTTGATCAGAGCCTCATCTAACTTTTCTCTTGTATCGATCTTTAGAAAGCCTCTGCCGAGTTGGCGCTGGTATGCAATTGCCTGCTCTAGTTCTTTGCCTGTTGGATCATCTAATAATGGCACAAACTGGTTGTGATCATACATATCATATAGATCATCATCCTGCCATTTTTCCATATGCTCAGAAAATGCACGTTTTTGTGAAAACAGTTGTTTAAATGACTGCTCTGCCTTTCTAATACATAAGCAAAGCTTTCCCTGCTCTAATCTCATTGAACACCCTCCTTATTCTTCTTAATAAACTCAATAAATGCCTCTGCCGCATGGGACAAGGTACGATCCTTTTTCCAGATCAGCGCATAAAATGCCTTCGCGTCTGGGTGATTGATTTGTCTAATACAGACCTCGCGGTCTCGTACAAGTGACGATATCGACTCTGGATAAATCGCAATTCCAACTCCATTTTTGCTGAGTTCATAGGCATTCATCATATGCGCCACTCTGCCGCGAATAATAGGCATACTCTGCGGATCTGAAAACCATCCATGAATCTCACCCTGACGCGACTCGCGTGACGGGATTAAAAGATCATATGGAAGCAGTTCATTCGGATTGATCGGTTCATTTGTCTCTGAATAAAGCGGATGACCTTTCGGAATCATCGCCACCCACGGTTCTTCATATACCTCTAGCACATGAAACTCCTCCGTGTTAAATGGCGCCGTGATCATCGCCACCTCGCATAAGCCCTTCGTGACACGATTATTTACATCATCTGTATTTCCATTCCACAAAATATACTGCACATGCGGATGCATCTTCTGAAACTCTGAAATCCAATGTGCAAAAAGATGAGGACCACATCCCTCAACTGAGGCAATGTAAAGTGTTCCCTGTAAGCCCTCTTTTCGGATTCTCACTTCTTCCTCAGAACGGTTCACCAGATCAAGAATCTGCGATGCGTACTGCAAAAACAATTCTCCTTCTTCCGTGAGTTTTACCTTGTGCGGTGAGCGCTCAAATAATTTTGTGCCAAGCTCCTCCTCTAAATCCTGAATCTGACGGCTGAGCGGTGGTTGGGCAATCGCAAGTTTTTCAGCTGCTCTGGTAAAATTCTTCTCCTCTGCCACTGCCTTAAAATACCGAATATGACGAAGCTCCATCGAATCACCTGCCTTTCCAAACAAATTTGCTTTGATGGGAATTCCTTGATGAAAATTCCTTAATATGATATTTTACATGATAGCATGTATAGCCACCTCGTTACAATACCTATAGAGTATTGTTATACATTTATTATATGTATTTCACATTTTCATTGCCGTGTGCTACTATAAAACCATCAAAAAGAGATCCGGCCGGTCTCCAAAAAAGAACCAACTCATTACTTAACTAGTATAGAGTTAATGAAAGAAAGAGAGGTATTTATTATGAAGAAGATTTTAGATAAGGTCAACGAATTTTTTAAGGAATATTATGTAAGCTTTGGTGAGAGAATCTGATGCGAACATATTGCGAAAATGATATAGAACATTTATAGGGTGCCGCCTTTGAACACACTGCAAACTGGTTCAAGCGCGACACCCTTTTTGTTAATCATTCGTTATCCGTTTTCTGTTACTTTATTTTCTTATTTTATTACTAAGCCAGGGGGACAATAAATAAGCTACCGCCCTGTCCCGATGGCTAAGTAGTCTCACATTTCTCCTGGCCATTGTGGAGAACTCCACAGTCTACGCCACAACTCAATATTTTCTTGTCCCACATAAATACCTTCTTCCTTAGATGGTATCGTTCGAGGATAATTATCATCTCCATATTCTTTTGTATTAAAATTTTTTCTATTTTGAATATATACATATCCATTTATCAATCCACATGGATGAACATCTCCATCCTTTACCTTGTAATCACAAATAAATGTTTTTAACTTAGGTAATTTCTTAATAAACTGGATATCTGTAATTGTATTTGTACCTAATAATCTTAAAAACTCCAAATTTTCCAATTCATTTAAAACAGAAAAATCCTCAATATGTCCACAATGATCAATTTCCAACATTCGCAACGTGTTCTTAGCGTATTTTAGATCTGAAATATCTGTGAGCGTTCTGTTAAATCCCAGATACACACACTGCAATTTGGGAAAGAATTCACATCCTTTGAGATTTTTTATTTTTGAATGTGTCAACGATAGTGTGTCCAACTCTGCCATTCTAGAAAATTCTATGATATTCTCTCTTCCATAATCACTAAGACCTAATGTTTGCATATTCACTTTCGTATCTAAGCTTTTTGTAAACTTATATTTTCCATAATACACTCGCAAATACGGAAATCTACACAAGTCAATTTTCAATTTAGAATTAATTTGCATATATTGATCTCTTGCACCTGCATCATCAATTGCTAACTTTTTCAAATTCAAAAGATCATAAATTTGTTGATAATCATATACTTTATCATACCAAATATAAAACTCACTTTCTCTCTTTTTTATCAGTGTATCATACCTGTCAAGCTCTACTATTAACGTAAGAGTCAGCCTTTCTATGCTTTGGCACTCTGACAAAAAACTCAAATCATCTATTCCACAGATATTTACACTTTTTACATTTTTCTTTTTTATATACTCAATCAGATCATCCAGCCTAAAATTTTCAACCACTAATGTTTCTGGTTTTCCCCTTCCGTCTCGAATAAAACACTTTCCATCAATATATGCAACAATTCGATCACCTGTAGTTATTTCTTGCTTGTTAAAAATATTCATTTTTTATCTTCCTTCCAAATCAGGGTAGTGTCAAAAACTACCTGTTTTTTATTGTTCTAAATCCTTAAAAACCTTGATTTATTGGAGGTTTACAAATAGAAGACCATTGGGACAGGAACGGTGGCTGAATTAGTGTCCCTCGTGGCTCAAGTCCGCAGACTTTATGCTTCCTGACCCTTACTTCTCCTTCCCGTCGACATAAGCCTATCCAGCAATTCCTGAGATGATATCAAAGATATCATCAAAGCAGGTATTATTTTTAATAATGCCAGAACCTAATTTTTTGTAAAATTGTGTTCAAAATATGCTGGCTAGTACATTAGTCTTCTTCTCTATTTTCTGTACCAATATAATATTTTCCTTCTTTTATAATTTTTA
>OBAO01001340.1_pt1 | contig 14813 bp, 10 predicted proteins | sample 1517541 | NCBI WGS metagenome assembly OBAO01 (sample SAMN04571698, study PRJEB22368) | human gut metagenome | biome: human gut; material: stool | host: Homo sapiens | place: Luxembourg | collected 2012-08-10
GAATGAACCGGACGTATCGTTTAAGACACCGGGCAAGATTGCGGCAGGAGAATCGTACGCGAAAGTAAGTGCACATGAACGGGAGCACGTGGCGAATGCGATTCAGAAAAGCAGCAAGCCGGGTGCAAAGCTGATATCGGCGAATGTAACATTGAAGATGGGGGTCTGTCCGGAATGCGGCAGAACGTATGTTGCAGGTGGAGAGACGACGACACAGATCCAGTATTCAGAGAGTAATCCATACGAGAAGAACCGGAAACAGGCGGAAGCCGGATTTCTGATCGGGAACAACTTTGATGCTATTTCTTAGACCAGCATTTGACGTTGCGCTTTCGATTGCGCTTCGTGTCTGATTTGTATCGGATTTCACATAACGAATTTAAATATTGCAGATAATGCTTCTGGGAATCCATGGATTCTTCCGGGAAAAGTGGAAGCAGGAGCTTCACGGGATTTTGCTTATAGAAGATGCAAAGCTTAATAAAAAATTCCATCGTTGGCTTTCGGTAGTCCGCTTCCAGATGACAATACGATGAACGTGAGATGCCGGTCGATGCGGCTATTTCTTTCTGGGTGTAACCGGAGTGGAGTCGGAGACGAATGAGCATAGCTCCAAAGGTGGTTGTGTCTGACATGATAGATCCTCGCTTTCTGGATAAAATTGAAAATTGGAATGAAATAATTTGGAAGCAGCCGCTTCCAGAAAAATAGAAAAGAAATCATATTCGAGAAGCAGTGTAAGTTCAGCCAGAACATCGACTGGCGGCGCACATCTTCCCGTTTCATAGTTACTGTAGGCTTGTCTTGTAATATTGAGTCGTTTGGAAATGTCGGTTTGATTGAGATGTTTTTGACGACGCGAAATTTTTAGACGAGGCCCGAATTCTTTTGGAATCATAGAATGTACCTCCATGGGCATTATGTTAACAGAAAAAGAAAAAAATACAAGCAGAAAAAATAAGATTGGCACATATTCACAAGTGAGACTGTGAATACTGCACAAAATAGGAGAAGGAGACAAAACATGAGTAAAGCAGATGATTTGTTCATTGCGATGTGTAAGGATATTATTGAGAACGGTTACGATACGAAGGGCGAAAAGGTGCGTCCGAAATGGGAGGATGGGACTTCGGCATATACGATCAAACGGTTTGGTGTTGTAAACCGATATAATCTGGCGGAGGAATTTCCGGCGATCACACTTCGAAAAACTTATATCAAATCCGCAATTGATGAATTGCTCTGGATCTGGCAGAAAAAATCAAATAACGTCCATGACCTGCACAGCCATATCTGGGACGCGTGGGCAGACGAAGATGGTTCGATCGGCAAGGCGTATGGTTACCAGCTCGGTGTGAAGCACAAATACAAAGAGGGTATGATGGATCAGGTCGATCGTGTGATCTATGATCTGAAGAATAATCCATACAGCCGCCGTATTATGACGAACATTTATGTGCATCAGGATCTGTCTGAGATGAACCTGTATCCGTGTGCGTACAGCGTGACGTTCAATGTCACAGGCAACAAATTAAATGCAATCTTAAATCAGCGTTCGCAGGATGTGCTTGCAGCGAATAACTGGAATGTCGTACAGTATGCGGCACTTGTGTATATGATGGCACAGGTAACTGGATTTGAACCGGGAGAGCTGGTACATGTGATCGCAGATGCACACATCTATGACAGACACATTCCAATCGTGGAAGAGCTGATCAGCCGGCCGACGTATCCGGCGCCGAAAGTAACACTCAATCCAGATGTCAAAGATTTTTATGATTTTACGGTTGATGATTTTACAATCGAAGATTATCAGACCGGACCACAGATCAAGAACATACCAATAGCGGTTTAGAGCGAAATATTTGGAGGGTAATATGGACTTAATAGTAGCAGTAGATAACAACTGGGCGATTGGAAACAAGGGCGATCTGCTCGTATCAATACCAGAGGATCACAAATTCTTCCGACAGACGACAATGGGAAATGTCGTTGTACTTGGAAGGAAGACACTGGCAGGATTCCCGAATGGCCTGCCGCTTGCGGGAAGAGATAATATCATTTTATCGACTGATCCGAATTATACCGTGCGAGGGGGTACGGTTGTTCACTCGAAAGAAGAACTGTTCGAGGAACTGAAAAAATATGAGGATAAGGAAATTTTTGTAATCGGTGGCGGACAGATCTACGAGATGCTGCTTCCGTATTGCAAATATGCGCATGTGACGAAGATCAACTATGATTATGCAGCGGATACACATTTCCCGAATCTGGATGAACTGGAGAACTGGGAAATGATCGCGGACAGCGACGAGCATACCTATTTTGATTTGGAGTTTTATTTCCACAAATATGAGAATAAAAATCCATTAGCATTTTAGAAATTTGGTGATTTTTGCATAAAATGCACAAAATAATTGATGAAAATGTTATAAATCATACAAAAAGTCTTTCAAATATGACGGAAGTATGGTATCATTTAAGGTAAATTTGAGCGATTATTTTTATTTTGGGAGGGTAATAAAAATGACAGAAGTAATGTTGACGTCCGGACAGGGCTTTGAGGGTTACGAAATCGTAGAGTATTTGGGATTTGTAAATGTACAGTCGGTACTTAGCTCGAACTTTTTCAAGGGGTTTGCAGCCGGTGTGAGTGAGATGTCAGATTCCGAGAGTGAGAAGCTGACAGGCAAGCTGGAGCAGGTAAATGAGACAGCACTGAAGCGTCTGCAGACAATCGCAGCAAGAAAGAAAGCGGATGCGGTAATTGGCGTGGAACTGAATTATACACAGTTTGCAAGCTATTCCGTAGGAACGATCGCTTCTGGTACAGCTGTTCGCCTGAAGAAGAAGCCAGAGGAGAATCCAGTTACAGAAAAATCTCTGTATGTCAGCAACTACTATAATCGTCTGGTGCCAAGACCGGTACGTGTATGGTTACGTGGTTCTAAGAATGGAGTAACAATTTCTACAGATTTCTTTAATTATAACAAAGATGATATTCGTGCAATCCGTGCAGACGTTGAGCTGACAAACCTGTATGAAGAACGATTGCTGTTAAAGGATCTGGATTTTGTATTTGAGAAAGGAAATGTTTCTCTGATCGAATCCAAGGATATGGAGTGTAAGCTTCCTGCAAAGGATATTCTGCTTTTGAAGGATGCAAAGGTACGCATCTCCAAATATGTGACAAGCCGTGGTGTATTCGCGTGCAACGACCAGCCAATCGATGTCAGCATGCCGTTACATAGATTATCTGCACTTAAAGAGAAACGTGGTATTGATGCAGTCGAGAAGTATCGTACCGATGGCATGATCTGGACATGTAACTGTGGTTATGTAAACGAGGCTGGTGCAGATGAATGTCTGATCTGTGGACGTAAGCAGGAAGACATGAAGAGTACATCGAAGTTCAATCCAGATGAGATGCTTGCAAAGATGCAGACGAAGGAATATGTCATTGAACTGAAGGATGTATTGATGGAATACATCAAGGATATTGATAGCGAGTACAGAATGGAACTTTTGGAGATTATGGAGTCAGGATTGCAGTATGAAAAGACAAGAGGCAACATGAAAGACACCGTAATCGAGAAGGTAGAAAAGGTCTTTGAAGGACACTAAGTAAAATGAAACTGGCAGAGGTGACAGGGCATGGGCGCAGGACTCAGCATGGCGAGTGTAAATAAAATTAAAGAGTTGGCGAATTCCAGAGAATATAGTCTGGCACTTGAGTTAGTGGAACATCAGGATTTGACAAAATCCCTGAACCCACAGTTCCTGAGACTGTGTGGAGAGATTTACATAAAAAATGATAGATATAAGGATGCCAGACGATGTCTGATCATGGCGCATCGTCTGGGACCGGAATCGAAGCGGGTTTTGTATACGTTTGTGGAGCTGTATTTGCGGATGGGATATTTCCAGCTGGCAAAGACGTATTACGATATGTATATGTTTGATGCCAATGCATATGACAGCCGGGACATGGAATATGTCTGGAATAAGCATGAACATGCGGACGATTACAAGACGCTGGAACCATTGATTGCCGGGTATGCACACAATCTGGACTATGACTGGAGCTTTGAGTTATATCTGCTTTACAAGAAAGAGGAAAAACAGAACGAGGCGGCGACGCTGGCTGAGTTATATCATGCATCGTTCAAGAATTCCGATAACAGCCAGATTATATTGGATATCGAAGCTGGAAAAGTAAAGGTAGATACATATTTCGATATATATGCGGACACTGAAGCTGTAGATGATGATCCAGATATGGAGGCACTTCGTGCAGAAGAACAGGAGCTGCTTGCAGCCGATGATCTGCGGATGCATCCGAAAGAGGCAGAGATTACGATCATGTATGAGGATTCATATACACCTGCCGGTTCGGAGAAGAAAGTGCAGAAGATGCTCAAAAAGCAGGAACGCGAGGAGCAACGGAAAGAAAAGAAACTGCTGAAAAAACAAAAGCAGCAGGAAAAGGCAGAAGCTGCGGCAGCGGCGGAAGCTGAAAAGACTGAGGCAGAAGTGAAACCTGCTACCGAAGAAAAAACGGAAACCGAAACGAAAGTGCCTGAGACAGTTGCGGATGAGACAGAACAGAAGACGTCTGAGAAAACAACTGTGACAGAACAAGAAACAGCAGAGAAAGCATCTGTGACAGAAACATCAGAACAAAAAACGGCAGAGGAAGCGTCTGAGACAGAAGCGGAAGAACCGGAAAAAGAAAAAAAGAAGGGATTTTTCCAGAGACGGAAGAGAAAGAAACACGAGGAAGAATCTGAGACAACGGATGCTGATATAGAAGAAACAAAAGAAGTAACATCGGAATCGGAAGATGTAAAACCATCGGAAGAGCCGAAAGAATCAAATAGTGACATTTCATCAGAGATTGCAGAGACAACAGGGCAGGCGGAAGATATGAGACATGGAAAAGGGACAATTGCAAAAGATGTAGTCGTAGTAGATGAAGATGATGGTTTTGAAGCAGAAGCGGATACGATTGAGGAACTTGCATCCAAGGAACATGTGACGCAGGAGACCGAGACGAAGGAAGCAGAAGTGACAACAGCCAAGAAAACGACGTTTGAATTCCAGACAGTGGAACTGGCGCCGGAAGATTTTGAGGAAGAATATGAGGTTGACGATTTCTCTGAAACTGTGGATGATGAATTCGGAGAGATGAAGATGCCGGAACCGAAACCTGAGATTGAAGAAACTGTGGAGGAAGAACCGGAGGTTGAGGAAGAGATCGAGGAGCCAGAGGTTGTAGAACCGGAGCCAGAGATTGAAGCCGAACCAGAACCGGAAATCGAAGAGACGGTGGAAGAAGCTGTGAAAGAAGAACCGGAGGCAGAACTGGAGATTGAAGAGACTGTCGAAGAGGAACCAGAGGCAGAGGAAGAAATCGAGGAGCCGGAGGTCGTAGAACCAGAGCCAGAGGTGGAAGCCGAGCCAGAACTGGAGATCGAAGAGACAGTAGAAGATGTTGTTGAGGAAGAACCGGAGACAGAACTGGAGATTGAAGAGACTGTCGAAGAAGAACCGGAGGTTGAGGTAGAAATTGAGGAGCCAGAGGTTGTAGAACCGGAGCCAGAGGTGGAATCCGAGTCAGAACCGGAGATTGAGGAGACAGTAGTAGAAGAAGCTGTTGAAGAAGAACCAGAGACAGAGGAAGAAATCGAGGAGCCGGAGGAAGAACCGAAAGAGGAATTCCATGTAGCTCCATTTACAACGAAACCGGAAAAAAAGAAGTTGGACTTCCCGGTATTCAAGTCATCGTTATTCCCGGATTATCACAAAGAAGTGAAAATCGTTGAGAACAATTTCAACGAGATCATGGAAGAAGCACAGGATAAGATGACAGAGAACATGCAGAAGGAAGAGCAGATGCAGAGAGAGGCAGAAGCGTTACTTGCATCACTTGGAATCAGCATAGACTCGATTCCAACAACACCACAGGCCGAGAAGAAAGAGGAACAGCCGGTACAAAAAGGACCTTCACGAGATGAGTTAAAAGCATCTTTGAAGATAGATTCTGTTAAGAAGAATTTGCTAAAACGTGTGAAAGAATACAGATAATTCTTGACGAGAAGATATGACCGAGAGAAGGTATGACTGAAAGGAGGCAATGGGAGTGGCTATTGATCAAAGAGAAGCATTGATTGCTGCGGTAAGAGCACAGGTAGAAAAGGAGAAAGCTGCCAAGGCTGCAAAATTGAAAAAAGAGCAGGAAGCAATGCAATTGTCTGGAGCTGCAGATGCGGGAGAAACTGCTGCAGACCACAATAAGCCAAAATACAAAACTCTGTCAGCAGAAGAACTTGCGAAAATCGAAGAGAAAAAACGTCGTAAGAAAGCTGCAGAACTTGGTATTAAATTGGAGGACGAGGAACCAGAAGAGGCACCTGCAAAGGCAGCAGAACCTGCGAAGGAAGAGCCAAAGAAGGCAAGTGATGAAGGACTTGGCATGAGTGTTGGCATTCAGGCAGATAAGTCTGGAAAATCCTTAGATAAGCCGGCTGGCGGCGGACTTGGAGCACCAGTAGGTGGCGGACTGTCAGGTGGCAAGACAGAGAGCAAAGGACTTGGAGGACTGGGCGGTAGCCTTGGAGCTACAGAGCCATCTGGAGGACTTGGTCTCAATATTGACATGGGTAACAAGCAGGAAGAGAAAGCACCTGAGAAGAAAAAGGCTCAGGATGATGAAAAAGCAAGATTGCGTCCTACAAAATTATCCGGTGGCAGTGGCGATGTAAAGGTAATCAATGGGGATGATGCAGAAGAGGAAGCATCCTTTACAAAACAGGGAAATACAACGATTATTTCCGATGGTGTAGAGTGGAAAGCACAGGAGAACAAAGCATCCAAGGATGATGCAGATGATATCATCAGCATTGTGCCAAACCGGAGTACTCCAACCAATGATGTGAAGAGTATGTACGATCTTGGCGATGAGGATGAGGATGCTCTGGGTGCAGAGATATCAAAGCTTGCGCAGTATGGCGATGCTGAGAATAAGGCAGAGGAAGAAAAGAAAAAGGCACAGGAAGAGATGGCGAAGAAGGCAGCGGAGGCAGAGGCAGCCAAGAAGAAGGCGGCTATTGAGGAAGCTGAGCGGAAAGAAGAAGCCAGAAGAAAGAAGCTGAAAGAGGCAGAAGAAAAGGCAGCTGCACAGGAGCGTAGAATCGCAGAAGCAGCAGCCAGACAGCGTGCAGCTGCAGCCGCTGAGAAACGTGCAGCCGAGGAGGCACGCCTCAAGGCAGAAGAGGAAGAAAAACGTAAGAAAGCGGAAGAGGCACGTCTGAAAGCAGCCGAGGAAGCCCGCAAGAAGGCTGAGGAAGAGGCAAGAGCCAAGGCAAAGCAGGAAGCTTTGAAGAAGGCGGAAGAGGCAAAGAAGAAAGCCGAAGAAGCAAAGCGTATCTTAGAACAGGCACAGAAGGCAGAAGAAGAAGCAACAAAGCGTGCAGAAGAGAATCGGAAGCGTGCTGAGGAAGAAGCCAAGAAGAAAGCCGAAGCAGAAGCAAAGAAGAAAGCTGAGGAAGAAGCAAAGAAGAAAGCCGAAGCAGAGGCAAAGAAGAAGGCAGAGGCGGAAGCAAAGAAGAAGGCAGAGGCGGAAGCAAAGAAGAAGGCAGAGGAAGAAGCCAAGAAGAAAGCCGAAGCAGAAGCCCGTAAGAAGGCTGAGGAAGAAGCAAAGAAAGCAGCCGAAGAAGCCCGTAAGAAAGCCGAAGAGGCTATGCGTATCTTAGAAGAAGCAAAGAAGGCGGAAGAGGCAGCACTAAAGGCAGCTGAGGAAGCTCGTAAGAAGGCAGAGGCAGATGCAAAGAAGGCAGCGGAAGAAGCCGCAAAGGCAAAGGCTGAGGAAGAGAAACGCAAGAAGGCTGAAGAAGAAGCTAAGAAGAAGGCAGAGGCGGAAGCAAAGAAGAAAGCCGAAGAGGAAGCAAAGAAGAAGGCAGCGGAAGAACTTGCTGCAAAGGCAGAAGAAGAGGCTCGCAAGAAGGCAGCCGAGGAAGCTGCAAAGGCAGAGGCGGAAGCAAAGGCGAAGGCTGAGGAAGCCCGCAAGATCTTAGAGGCTGCAAAGAAGGCCGAAGAGGAAGCGCTGAAGGCGGCAGAGCAGGCAGACAGCATTCAGATCGACCTGACACAGCCAGCGGAGGAAGGAAAACTTCCACTTGCTGCATCTTACCTTGAAAAGTATACAAAGATGGAGAAATCCGGAAAGAGTCTCGTGGATACATTCAATGCCATTACTGTTGATCAGGAGAATCGTAACGTATGTATGATGGGTGATCACGGATTTGGTCTGACCAGTGTCGGAGAAGATTTCGCAAGAAGCTTCTACGATATGGGAATCTGCAAGGCGAAGACGATCGCGAAGATCAAGGCACAGGCATTGAACAAGGTTAAACTTGCAGATGCAATGTCAAAGCTTGCCGGTGGATGTATGGTTGTTGAAAATGCAGGTCTGATCGCACCAGATAAGATGACAGAGCTGATGAAACTTACAGCCAAGGATGTAAACGATGTTGTTGTGATTCTGACAGGTGCGACTGAGTCTATCAACCGCTTGTTTGGAGCGACTGGAGATGCCAAGGATAAGTTTACACACCAGATCAATATGGAAGGCATTTCTACACAGGATATGCTTGCGATTGCAAAGGGATATTTCAAACAGCAGGGCTTTAAGACAGATGATTCTGTAGAAGGCACTGTAAAGAATCTCCTGATGGCAATGGAGTCTGGAAATATCGATCGTATGCTCAAGGCTTGCGATGAGGCAATGCTCAAATGTGACGATCGTGAGAAGGCAAAAGGTTCCAGCCGGAAATATTTACTAAGTGAAGATTTTAAATAATCGTTGAAAAAATCAGAGCCGATGCTTATAATTTAAGCATCGGCTTTTTACGTGATAAGCCAATAGACGGGATGATAAATAAGAAACCAGAAGATAAGAGGTATAAAACGTGGTAAATATAGATATCGGTATAGACCTTGGAACATCGAATACGGTCATATACATAAAAGACAAAGGAATCGTAGTCAACCAGCCATCGGTGGTTGCATATGAGGCTAAAAGTAAAAAGATCATTGCGGTTGGAAATAAAGCCAAAAAGATGCTTGGAAAGACACCGGAGGATATTGAGGTGACACGTCCGATCCGGAATGGTGTTATCTCCGATTATATTATGACGGAGCGTATGCTCAAGATCTATGTGAAGTCAGCGATTGCAAAACGAAAGATCTGGGGCAAACCAAACATCTGCGTCTGTGTGCCAAGTGGTGTCACGGACGTACAGCGGCGTGCAGCGTGTGATGCAGTATACCGTACCGGTGCAAAGAATGTGTATGTGCTTGAGGAACCATTTGCGGCAGCCATCGGTGCAGGTGTGGATATTGAGTCGGCAGTTGGTGCGATGGTTGTGGATATCGGTGCGGGAACGACGGATATTGCAATCGTAGCAAGAGGCGGTGTGCAGCATAGCAGTTCCATCAAGATTGGTGGCGATGATTTCGATGAGGCAATCATCCGTTATATGCGGAAACGTCATAATGTGCTGCTGGGCGAAAGCTCTGCCGAACAGTTGAAGAAGGACATTGGTTCTGTGTATCCGCGGGAACAGGATGCGATCGGGTATGCACGTGGAAAGGAACTGGTGCGCGGACTTCCAACGAAGATGGCAGTCAAATCCTCTGAGATGATCGAGGCGTGTCAGGAGGAGACAGATCAGATCTTGGATTCCGTTCGGGAGATGTTGGAGGCGGCACCACCGGAACTGGTTTCCGATATATCCGAGCATGGTATTATCCTTGCCGGAGGCGGAAGCAAGATATTTGGTATGGACAAGCTTATTATGGATAAGATTGGTGTCCCGGTTGTGAACATCAAGAATCCGGATCAGGTTGTTGCGACAGGTGCAGGAACAGCCCATTATTATATCAAGGACGGAAGAACCTTGGAAGAGTAAGAGACAGGATAGAAATACGTGGAAAATAAGAAGAAAACATTGCGTGAACATGGTGTGGAATATACATATGATGAGCGGTTCCTCCCACTCACGCAGAAGGAAATGCAATTAAAGGGCTGGGAACAGCCGGACTTTGTCTATGTGATCGGAGATGCCTATGTGGATCATCCATCTTTTGGACCGGCGATCATCAGCCGTGTGTTAGAGGCACATGGATATAAAGTGGCAATCATTTCACAGCCAGACTGGAAGGATGAAAATTCGATTGCGATTTATGGCAGGCCGAAGCTTGCCTTTTTGGTGTGCGCCGGAAATATGGATTCAATGGTGAACCATTATACTGTTTCCAAGAAAAGACGGCATACAGATGCATACACCCCGGGTGGCGAGATGGGAAAACGACCAGATTATGCGACAATCGTTTACTGCAATCTGATCCGGAAGAAATACAAGGATGCGGCAATTGTGGCAGGCGGTATCGAAGCAAGTCTGCGCCGGCTGGCACATTATGATTACTGGTCCAATAAGTTGAAACATTCGATTCTCGTTGATGCACAGGCGGATATTGTGATCTATGGTATGGGTGAGCATGCCATTGTGGAGATCGCGGATGCGCTGCAAAGCGGCATCGACATCAAAGACTTAAGTTTTATTCATGGAACGGTCTACAAAGCAAGAAATCTGGAACATCTGTATGAAGACTATATTGAGCTTCCGTCGTATGACGCGTTGCAGGAAGACAAATTAAATTACGCGCGAAGCTTTAAAATCCAATATGATAACACAGATCATATCACCGCGAAGATTCTGGTAGAAAAATATAAGGATTATCAATATGTGATCCAGAATCCACCGGCGGAACCACTGATGGAGCAGGAGATGGACGAGGTGTATGCGCTTCCATATACGAAGACCTATCATCCGATTTATGAGGCACAGGGTGGAATCCCTGCGATATCGGAGATCAAATTCTCGCTGGTCAGCAACCGGGGGTGCTTTGGCGGGTGCAGCTTCTGTGCGCTTACATTTCATCAGGGGCGGACATTGCAGACACGCAGTCATGCATCCATTATAGAAGAGGCAAAGGAAATGACGAAAGATCCGGAGTTTAAGGGCTATATCCATGATGTTGGCGGCCCGACGGCGAATTTCCGGCAGCGCGCCTGCAAGAAACAGGAGAAATACGGCGTCTGTGCGAACCGTCAGTGTCTGTTCCCAAAGCCATGTCCGAATCTGATTGTGGATCATTCCGATTATCTGAAATTACTGCGGGAGCTCCGAAGTCTGCCGAAGGTGAAGAAGGTATTTATCCGTTCGGGTATCCGGTTTGATTATCTGATGGCGGACAAGGATGATACATTCTTTCGGGAACTTTGCAAATACCATGTCAGCGGGCAGCTGAAGGTGGCGCCGGAACATATCTCTGACAAGGTACTGATGAAGCTTGGTAAGCCGGAAAATGCAGTCTTTCAGGCATTTTGCAAGAAATACAAACGGATCAATGAGGAACTTGGATTGAAGCAGTATATGGTACCATATCTCATGTCGTCACATCCGGGTTCCACTCTGAAAGAAGCGGTGGAACTGGCGGAATATCTGCGGGATCTGGGTTATATGCCGGAACAGGTGCAGGATTTCTATCCGACACCTTCGACGATATCAACCTGCATGTATTACACTGGCGTGGATCCGCGGACGATGGAGAAGGTATATGTGCCAAATTCTCCACATGAAAAGGCGATGCAGCGTGCACTGATCCAGTACCGGAATCCGGATAATTACGATCTGGTGCATGAGGCACTTGTGAAAGCAGGACGGACGGATCTGATCGGGTTCGATAAGAACTGTCTGATCAAACCGCGGAAGATGAAGAATGCTGCAAATGAGAAAAAATCTCAATATGGCGCATCGAATAAACAATCTGGAAATCGTTCGAATGTGCAACATAAAAATTCTGCACAGAAGCAGGGGCAAAACCAGAAGCAGCAAATGAATACAAAAAACAAAAAAAGTATACGCAATGTACATAAAAAGAAACAAAAGTAAAGGTTTCTTTTATTGCGAAACCATGGAAATTATGATATTATCTATCTAGGCGTGTCGACATATGCATGATCGGCACAGATAGAAACAATAAAACGAAATGGAGGAAATTTTCAACATGGCAAAGAAAGTAGTTTTAGCTGGCGCATGTCGTACAGCAATCGGTACTATGGGTGGTGCACTTTCAACAACACCAGCACCAGTGTTAGGTTCTATCGTAATCAAGGAGGCTCTGAACAGAGCAGGCGTTCCTGCAGATCAGGTCGATCATGTATATATGGGTTGCGTAATCCAGGCAGGTCTTGGACAGAACGTAGCTCGTCAGGCATCTCTGAAGGCTGGACTTCCTATCGAGACACCTGCTGTTACTGTAAACGTAGTTTGTGGTTCTGGTCTGAACTGTGTTAACATGGCAGCTCAGATGATTCAGGCTGGCGATGCTGACATCGTTGTAGCAGGTGGTATGGAGAACATGTCTATGGCTCCTTACGCAGCTATGAACGCTCGTTTTGGTTACAGAATGAACAATGGCAAGCTCGTTGATACAATGGTAAACGATGCTCTTTGGGATGCATTCAATGATTACCACATGATCAAGACAGCTGATAACATCTGTGAGCAGTGGGGTCTGACTCGTGAAGAGCTTGATGCATTTGCAGCAAACAGCCAGCAGAAGGCAGCAGCAGCTCAGGAGTCTGGTGCATTTGACGCAGAGATCGTTCCAGTTATGGTTAAGAAGAAGAAAGAGACGATCGAGTTCAAGAAGGATGAGGGTCCTCGTCCTGGAACAACTGTTGAGACTCTGGCTAAGCTTCGTACAATCAACCCAGGCGGATTCGTTACAGCTGGTAACGCTTCTGGTATCAACGATGGTGCAGCAGCAATCGTTGTTATGTCTGAGGAGAAGGCTAAGGAGCTTGGTGTTAAGCCTATGGCTACATTCGTTGCAGGTGCACTTGCAGGTGTTGATCCTTCAATCATGGGTATCGGACCTGTTGCTGCAACAAAGAAGGTTATGGCTAAGACAGGCATGAAGATCGAAGATTTCGATATCATCGAGGCAAATGAGGCATTCGCTGCACAGTCAGTCGCAGTTGGTAAGGATCTTGGTATTGATACAGAGAAGCAGCTTAATCCAAACGGTGGTGCAATCGCACTTGGTCATCCGGTTGGAGCTTCCGGATGCCGTATCCTTGTTACATTGCTTCATGAGATGCAGGCAAGAGGTGCTAAGACAGGTCTTGCTACACTGTGTATCGGTGGTGGTATGGGCTGCTCTACAATCGTTAAGATTGAGGACTAATTGAGCCGCGTAACATACTTGGATAGAGTTTAAGGAGATTAAGATGGAATTTATTACTTATGAGCAGGAAGGCTTTGTAGGCGTTGTAACGATCAACAGACCAAAGGCTTTGAATGCGTTGAATAGTCAGGTGTTGGATGAGCTTGAGGCTACATTCGATGCAATCGATCTGGATACAACAAGAGCCGTAGTTCTTACAGGTGCTGGCGAGAAGTCATTTGTTGCAGGTGCTGATATCGGAGAGATGTCTACACTTACAAAGGCTGAGGGCGAAGCATTCGGTAAGAAGGGAAATGATGTATTCCGTAAGATCGAGACATTCCCAATCCCGGTAATCGCTGCAATCAACGGATTTGCACTTGGCGGTGGTTGTGAGATTTCTATGAGCTGTGACATCCGTATCTGTTCTGAGAATGCGGTATTCGGTCAGCCGGAGGCAGGTCTTGGTATCACACCTGGATTTGGTGGAACACAGAGACTCGCTCGTCTGGTAGGTGCTGGTATGGCAAAGCAGATGATCTACACAGCAAGAAATATTAAGGCTGATGAGGCATACAGAATCGGTCTTGTAAACGCTGTATATCCATTGGAAGAGCTTCTTCCGGCAGCGAAGAAGATGGCAGCAGGCATCGCAGCAAATGCTCCGATCGCTGTCAGAAACTGCAAGAAGGCAATCAATGATGGTCTTCAGGTAGATATGGATACAGCAATTGTAATCGAAGAGAAGCTCTTCGGTGACTGCTTCGAGACAGAAGACCAGAAGGCTGGCATGGGCAACTTCCTTGAGAAAGACAAGGAGAAGAAGTTAAAGGTTGTTCCATTCCAGAACAAATAATAAAAGTAATTAAAATTTTAAGGAGGAAATAAACATGAAGGTTGGCATTATTGGTGCTGGTACCATGGGACAGGGCATTGCAAAGGCATTTGCTATGGTTGATGGCTACGAAGTTGCACTTTGCGACATCAAGCAGGAGTGGGCTGAAGGCGGAAAGGATAAGATCGCGAAAGGCTACGCTAGACTTGTAGAAAAAGGAAAGATGACACAGGAGAAGGTAGATGCGATTCTTGCAAGCATCACACCTGGTCTGAAGGAAAATCTCTGTGCAGACTGCGATCTGATCGTAGAAGCTGCATTTGAGGATATGGGAGTTAAGAAGACAACATTTGCTGAGCTTGACAAGATTGCAAAGCCAGAGTGTATCTTCGCTTCTAATACATCTTCACTTTCTATCACAGAGATTGGAAATGGTCTTACACGTCCTATGATCGGTATGCATTTCTTCAATCCTGCTGACAGAATGAAACTTGTTGAGGTTATCGCTGGTGTAAATACTCCACAGGAGACAGTTGATAAGATCATCAAGATCTCTGAAGAGATCGGCAAGACACCTGTTCAGGTAAATGAGGCTGCCGGTTTCGTTGTAAACCGTATCCTTATCCCAATGATCAACGAAGCAGCTTTCATTAAGATGGAAGGTGTTTCTGATATCGCCGGT
>OBAO01001355.1_pt1 | contig 14653 bp, 11 predicted proteins | sample 1517541 | NCBI WGS metagenome assembly OBAO01 (sample SAMN04571698, study PRJEB22368) | human gut metagenome | biome: human gut; material: stool | host: Homo sapiens | place: Luxembourg | collected 2012-08-10
CCCCCGAAGCACGATGCGGGTACCGCAACCCGACATTATCGAGCATTTTGGCAACGCAGATGCCGTGCCGCAGCCGCCGAAGCGGTGCTTAAGCCGTTAGGCGGGAATTGTGCGGTGTTGCCTAAGATTTATGCCCGTCCGGGGCGTCGGAGACGCCGCCCCTACAACAAATTTGTTGGTTCGTTATACATTCTTAATGAAAAATCGGATTGGGCCCCGGCGGGGTCGGGTGACCCCGCCCTACCGAGAGTTTACAGGTTTGTAACGCGATTTAAAACGATTTGTAGGGAACGGTCTTGACCGTTCCGGGTGTTTTTCTTATTTCCCTTTTGTTGGAATATTGTCCATGGGTTTCGGAACGGTCAAGACCGTTCCCTACAGAGCAAAAATACATAGAAAGCAACACATGACAACAGGCAGCAGCCCACAAAATAGGGCCGCTGCCTGATTTTTTATTTATTTTGTTATATTACGATTAAAGTTTCTTCGGTTCCTTCTTTTCAAAGAAGGAACCAAAACTCCCGTAAAACAACTCACGCACCCGGCAGCAGGGCAACGGCATCGCGCAGGATGGTGAGAGGGTCCTCGCCGCGCAGGACATGCAGGCTGATGTAGGGGCGGCCTACGGCGTTGTAGATCACGCGGTGCGGCATGGCATCCATCATGGCCCCCATCTGCGCCGGGGTCACAACATCGGTGTACAAAATCAGATTGTCGTTGCGCTGCACGATCTCCACAATGCCTGCGCGGGCGGCTGTCACGCGCACCAGGCTGATGTCCACCAACCCCTGCACACTGCGCGGCGGGTCGCCGTAACGGTCAATCAACTCATCCAGTACATCCGTGGCATCGTCACGGGTGGTGATGGCCGCAATCTTCTTGTAGGCTTCGATCCGCCCGGCGGCATCGGGAATGTAGCTTTCCGGCAGATAGGCGTCCACCGTAATGTCAACAAGGCAATCACTCTTGTCCGGCGCAGCAGGCTCGCCGCGGGCGGCTGCAATGGCCTGGTTCAGCATTTTTACATACAGCTCGTAACCAACCGCTTCCATGTGGCCGTGCTGGCTGTGTCCAAGCAGGTTGCCCGCGCCGCGGATCTGTAAATCGCGCATCGCAATGCGGAACCCGGAACCAAAAGAGGTAAACTCCCGGATGGCTGAAAGCCGCTTGGAGGCAATTTCCGTCAACACTTTGTCGCGCTGGAAGGTGAAATAGGCATACGCCTTGCGGTTGGAGCGCCCCACACGGCCGCGAATCTGGTACAGCTGTGAAAGCCCCATGCGGTCCGCATTCTCAATAATCAGGGTGTTGCAGTTGCGCACATCCACGCCGGTTTCAATCAGGGTGGTGCAGACCAGCACATCGATCTCGTTGTCCAACAGCTGCTGCCAAACCGAGGAAATCTGCTCCTCCGTCATTTTGCCGTGGGCGATGCCGACCCGCGCACCCGGCACCAGCTTTTGCACCTTGGCGGCGCACTGCTCAATGGTTTCGACCCGGTTGTACAGGTAATACACCTGCCCGCCGCGGGCCAGCTCACGCCGGATGGCTTCGGCAATAATGGCATCGTCATATTCCAGCACATAGGTCTCAATGGGCTGGCGCTCAAAGGGCGGCTGTTCAATGGTGCTCATGTCCCGGATGCCGGACAGTGCCATGTTCAGCGTGCGGGGGATCGGCGTGGCCGAAAGGGTCAGCATGTCCACCCCGATAAAGTTCTCTTTCAGCTTTTCCTTGTGTTTTACGCCAAAGCGCTGCTCCTCGTCAATGATGACAAGGCCCAGGTCTTTGAACTTTACATCATCCGAAAGCAGGCGGTGGGTGCCCACCACAATGTCCACTGTGCCGTCTTTCAGGCCGCGGATGGTCTCTTTCTGCTCTTTGGCGCTGCGGTAACGGCTGAGCAGCCCGATGCGGATGGGAAAGGCCTCCATGCGGGCGATGGCCGTGTTGAAATGTTGCCACGCCAGAATGGTGGTGGGGGCCAGGATGGCGCACTGCTTGCCGCCCATCACGCATTTGAACGCGGCGCGCAGGGCAACCTCAGTCTTGCCCACGCCGACATCGCCGCACAGCAGGCGGTCCATCGGCCAGGGCTGCTCCATATCATGTTTGATCTCCGCCGCGCTGGAAAGCTGGTCCGGCGTTTCATCATAGGCAAAGCGCTGCTCAAAATCTCCCTGCCAGGTATCATCTGGTGGGAAAGCATGACCGTGCGCCCTTTTGCGGCGGGCGTACAGCTCAATCAGTTCCTTGGCCATCTGCTCGGTAGCGGCGCGCACCTTCTTGCGGGTCTTGGTCCACTCGGCCCCGCCCAGGCGGCTGAGCTTGACATTCTCCGAATCCCCCGGCGCGGTGTAGCGGGAAAGCAGGTCCAGCTGGGTGACGGGAACATACAGCACATCTTTTTTATCGTACTCAATGCGCAGGTAGTCTTTGGTAACGCCCTGAACCGCCATTCGCTGGATGCCCGCATACCGGCCAATACCGTGGTTCTGGTGCACCACCAGATCGCCCGGCGTGATCTCGGTCAGGCTGTTCAGGGCATCTTTGGCCTTTTTACGCTTTTTCTTCTGGGAGCTGGTTTCGCCAAAGGCACGGCCTGTCAGCAAAGCATACTTGGCAAACGGAAATTCGCACCCGGCGGAAAGGTGCCCCGCCAGAACCTGCACCAGCCCGGCAGCGGGGGCTGCTGCAGCATCGGTGGTAACCAGAATGCCTTTATCGCGCAGGTCGCGTGCCAGACCGGCTGCGGCACGGTCGGTGCCGGCCAGCAGGGTAACGGTATAACCGGCATCGCACAGCGGTTTCAAATCCTCCAGCAACCCGGCGACTTCGCCATTCCAGGCAGGCAGGGTGTGAGCCGGGGTGTTGATGATATCTTTCAGCGGCTGATCCGGCATGCTGCGGGCAAAGTTCTCGGCACAGATGGTGCGGTAGTGTCCGGTTTTGGACCACAGGTAGCTTGGGTCCGCGTACAGGTTATCCAGCCCGGCGCAGAGGACGCCGTCCAGGATCAGGGATTTCAGTTCCTCGCCCCGGCGGTAGGCGGTCGCGCGGTCGGCTTCCCGGATGGAAGCAGGCTCTTCGGCCACAAGGATCGGGTCGTCAAAATAATCCAGCACGGTGGCGGGATGGGGGTAGCGCACGGCCAGGTATTTGTCCATGTTGACCGGCACGGCACCGCCATCCAGCAGGTCCAGATCGGCGGCCATACAGTCTGCCATGGCGGTTTTCTTTTTGCCGCGCTGCTTGGCCAAAAAGGCCCGAAGCTGCTCGGCGGCATCGGCAGGCTTGCCGAACAGAACTTCCCGCGCGGGGCTCAGGTAAAACTTATCAATGGCATCCTCGCGGCGCTGGGTGGTCAGGTCAAAGGTGTGCAGGGTATCGATCTCATCACCCCAAAATTCCATACGAACCGGCATTTTCTGGTCGGGAGCAAAAATATCCACAATATCGCCGCGCACAGAGAACTGGCCGGGGCCATCCACCTGGGCCCGGCGGGTGTAGCCGGCACCAAACAAAGCGGCCAGCAGGTCATCCCGCAGCAGAGTATCCCCCGCATGGAGGGTGCGGGTGTTGGCGCAGAAATCCTCTTTTGGGGTGGTGAACTGGGTTAATGCTTCCGCGGGCACAGCCACGGCGCGCAGCCGTCCGCCTACCAGCTCGCCCAGCACAGCCAGGCGGCGGTACTCGTATTCGCGGGCGGTGCCCTCAATGGGGCGCAGCACATAGTCCCGCGCCGGGAACACGGCGGCGGGAATGCCCAGCGTGTTCAGGTCAGCAGCAAAGCGGGTGGCTTCGGCCTCGCCGGGGGTCACGATGCATAGCGGCTTATCCAACTGGCGGCACAGCGCGGCATACACCTGTGCGCGGCCGGATGCGGGCAGCCCAAACAGGGCGCATGCACCTTTGCCGGAAAGCGCGTGGCTCAGTTTTTTGTATTCGGTTGTGGTGGTAAACAATGCGTCAAACATGGTGCCTCCTGCGCTTGCGCATGATAGGGCGGGTGATGTATAATTTTGAGGATACGAGTAATACGAGAGTTTTTGCCCCTTCTTTGAAAAGAAGAAATCGAAAAAGTTCGGCAGAATAAAGAAATCAAATAATGCTGCAATAAGGAGCAGAATATAGAAAGATGACAAAACATAAAAATGTAGCGCTGGATGAGCTGCGTATTCTGGCGGCGCTGATGGTGCTGGGCGTGCATACCGGGCAGAAAGTTGGCCTGGGGGATGCCGCCGCGGTTGGCGCGCAGGGGGTGCAACTGTTTTTTGTGCTCAGCGGGTACCTGGCCGCGGCCAGCCTGAGCCGCCACCCGGAGCCGCTGCCGTATTACCAGCGCCGCATCCGGCGGATCCTGCCGCTGTACTGGCTGGTGCTGGTGCTGCGCTGGCTGTTCGATGCGGTACGCTATCTGGCGGCGGGCGCCAGTGCAGCCCAGCTGTTTGGCCCCGGCGGGCCGTGCGGGCCGGGTTACCTGCGGTACTTTGTATTTTTGCAGATGTGGCTGCCCAGTGATAACTGGATGCTGTGGAACAACCGCAACGTGCTGTGGACGATGAGCGCCTTTGCGTTCTTTTATCTGCTGGCCCCGTGGCTGTACCGGCTGTGCAAACGCTTTTGGGGTGCGCTGGCGTTGCTGGTGGTCTGCCTTGCGGTGAAGGGCAGGATCGGCGGCTTAATTGAAAGCAGTCTGGCGGCTTTCCCGGCAGAAGCCAACATCAGCGAGTTCAGCGCAAAAACGCCGGTCATGACGCTGTACTGCTTTATCCTTGGCATGGCGGCGTTTGCGGCAGTGCGGGAGAACAAGCAGTTTTTATACGGGGCATTCTGCATTCTGCTGGCAGTGCTCACCAACTTCCAGCGGGCGGGGTTCGAGTGCGTGTTTACGGTGCTTGTTCTATTGGCCGTGCAGAACCCGCAGGGCGTTGGCCTGGCGGAAAATCAGAAGTTCGCCCAGGCCGTGGAATTTGTGGGGGCGGGCAGCTTTTGGCTGTACCTGGCTCACCCGCTGGTGCTGGAGCTGCTGCCCAACACCGCGATGGGCGGCGCAGCCGCGTGGCTGTGCTTCGCCGGGGTATATGCCGTCTGCCTGATGGTGTGCTATGCGCTGTATACGCTTTTTGTGCGCCGGTATGAGCAGCGCTTTGCGTAACCATTGTACTATATTTGCAGCAAAACGGCAAAGTGAATTTTGAGAGAAGCGTTGCATGGAACGACAAATGGCGGGCGGCCCAGATGGGCCGCCCGCTTTGGCATTTGTATGATTGGAAAAGCTGTGCTCTTATCTTGTAGAGAATGTGAGAACGAACATTGTTCGCCCGCGGACGTTGGCCGTATGCAGGGTGGAATATGTGGCAAGACCCGTCATGCGGGACGATGACGAGCATCGTCCCCTACAAATCATGTGCAGCGTTTATCACCATCGGCAAAGTTTTCCACAGTGCGCACACCCCTGCAGGTGTTCCATTAAACCACATCCCGTGTAATGATGGATTGCAAATTTGAAGTGAGAACACTTCCTTTGCGGGCATCTTACACAGAAAACAGGAATGGGCGCACACTGTGCGTCCCTACGGAACGCCTATCCGCGCTCAGTGGTTGAATTTATTCTGCGCTTCGCCCAGCTTGCCGGCCATCAACAGGCGGCAGGCGGCTTCCACGTCGGTGTGGCGGCCGGTCACAAGCTTGGCGTCATCGGGCGGGAACTTGCCCAGCACCCAGTCAGCCAGATCATAATCCGGGCGCGGCTTGGCGCCAACGCCAATGCGGATGCGGTAAAAATCCTCGCCGCCGGTGGAAGCGATAATGCTCTTTAGCCCGTTGTGCCCGCCAGCAGAACCGGAGGGCCGGATGCGGATGTGCCCCGGCTCCTGTGCAATGTCATCGCACAACACAATAATGTGGTTGCGCGGGATCTTGTAAAATGCCGCGGCGGGGGCGATGCTCTGGCCGCTCAGGTTCATGTAGGTCAGCGGCTTTAGCAGCATCACTTTGCGGCCGTCCACCTGGGCAATGCCGTAAAGGCCCTGCCATTTGCTTTTGTTGATCTCGCACCCCCAGGCTTCGGCCAACGCATCCAGCGCGGCAAAACCGGTGTTGTGGCGGGTGCCGTCATATTTCGGCTCCGGGTTGCCCAGACCGGCAATCAGCCAGTCTGCCCCGGAACCACCTCCAAATAGTCCCATAGTAAAAATCCTTATAGTAATTTTGTGATTTTAGTGTGCACCAGGGGCAAAGCGTTCCACTGTGTCCCGGATGGTATCCAGGAAGGATTCTGCACCTAAGGTGTTGACCTTGAAAAACACAGCCTGGCTGCCGCCGGATGTGATGGCGGAAAGCCGGATCAGCCCGTCAGCTTCCAGCAGGGTCAGGCTCATGGTAACACGGCCATTGCCAATGGCACTGTAGCGTTCGTATACCCGCACGGCACAGCGGCCGGTGCTGAAGTTGAAATCACTGGAACCTTCCAGCGTGGCCGAAACACTTTGTTTTACAACAGCGTCCAGCTCGGTCAGGATGGTGGTAAAATCCCCGGTCAGGGTGCGTTCCAAAATGGCCATGGCAGCAATCCTCCTTGCAGCAGGTCAGGGGGCATCAGTCGTTTTTCTTTTCGGCTTCCAGCTTCTGCTTTTTGGCAACGTATTTTTCCAGCTTCTTGGCGCCCCAGGCGGCAACTTCGGCCTGCTTGGCGCGCTCAATGCCCAGGGCACCGTCCGGCACATCGTGGCCGATGGTGGAACCGGCAGCGGTAAAGGCGCGGCTGCCCACCTTGACCGGCGCCACCAGGTTGGTGTTGCAGCCGATGAACGCATAATCGCCGATGGTGGTGCGGTACTTGCCCTCGCCGTCATAGTTGCAGGTTACGGTGCCGCAGCCAAAGTTGCAGTACTTGCCCACATCGGCATCGCCAATGTAAGTCAGGTGGCTGACAGTGTTGCCCTCGGCAAAGTTGGCGTTCTTGGTTTCCACATAAGCGCCCAGGTGCACGCCCTCATCCGTCACGGTGCCGGTGCGCACATGGGTAAAGGGGCCAATCTTGTTGTTGGGGCCCAGATGGCTGTCATAACACTGGCTGGCGTTCACGGTGGAACCGGCCTCAACAATGGTGTTCTCCAATAAGGTATTGGGGCCGATGACGCAGTTTGCCCCGATGACAGTTTTGCCGCGCAGGATGCAGCCCGGCAGGATCACTGCGCCGGGTGCAATCTCAACTTCGGGGTCAATAAAAACCTGGTCGCTGATGAACTCCACACCGTTCTGCAGGTGCTTTTCAAAAGTTTCTTCAAAGGCCGCTTTGGCGGCAAGGTATTTGGCTTTCGCTTCGGACATAAAAATACCCCTTTCTGTTTTGGGCCAAAAGAGTATACGGCCCTACAAAAAAGCCCCGGAACAGGGCTGAAGCCTGCCAGGGCGGGATGAATTGAAAAAAGTGTTGCAGGATGTAATAAAATAATATTTCCCAACTTCTCACCCATTATAATTTACCGCATTTTTGGTCAAATTGCAAGAGCCTGACCCCAAAACTTTGTAAGATTTTCGGCGAAAATATTCGCCATTTATTTAACAATGTACTGGAAATTCCGGGCTGAGTCTGTTATAATGGACTTTGCAAGAGAGAAAATTCTTATTTTGCGGGTGTGCGCGGCACACCGGGAAGAAACCGTAATTTTGTTGGAGGTAACCTATGAGCAAGAAGTTTTTGTATTTGTTCAAAGAGGGCCATGACGCATTTGGCGGCGACCAGACGACCATGAAGAACATTCTGGGCGGCAAGGGCGCTGGTCTGGCAGAAATGACCCATGCCGGCATGCCGGTTCCTCAGGGCTTCACCATCACCACCGAAGCCTGCACCCAGTACTATGCTGACAACCGTGAGATCAACGATGAGATCAAGGCTGACATCTTCAAGTACATGGGAATCCTGGAAGAGCAGACTGGCAAGAAGTTCGGCGATATCGAGAACCCGCTGCTGGTTTCCGTTCGTTCCGGTGCACGTCAGTCTATGCCCGGCATGATGGATACCATCCTGAACCTGGGCCTGAACGACCAGGCTGTTGAAGGTCTGGCAAAGAAGACTTCTAACCCCCGTTTTGCATATGACTGCTACCGCCGCTTCATCCAGATGTACTCTGACGTCGTTATGGAGCTGGGCAAGAGCTTCTTTGAAGAGCGTATCGACGCTATGAAGGAGCGCAAGGGCGTTAAGCAGGATATCGAGCTGGACGCTGAGGACCTGAAGGAACTCGTCAAGGAGTTCAAGGCCATCTACCTGGAGAAGCAGGGCGAAGAGTTCCCGCAGGATCCGAAAGAACAGCTGATCGGCGCTGTCAAGGCCGTCTTCCGTTCTTGGGATAACCCGCGCGCCAACGTTTACCGCAAGATGAACGAAATCCCCTACGAGTGGGGCACTGCTGTCAACGTTCAGCAGATGGCTTTCGGTAACTCCGGCATGCGTTCCGGCACCGGTGTTGCTTTCACCCGTAACCCCGCTACCGGCGAAAAGAAGCTGATGGGCGAGTACCTGATCAATGCTCAGGGCGAAGATGTCGTTGCCGGCATCCGTACTCCTTCCCCGATCAGCAAGCTGCACGAGGAAATGCCTGAGGTTTACGATCAGTTCGTTGAGATCGCAACCCGCCTGGAAAACTACTACAAGGATATGCAGGACATGGAGTTCACCATCGAAGATGGCAAGCTCTTTATGCTGCAGACCCGTAACGGCAAGCGCACCGCACAGGCTGCTCTGCAGATCGCCTGCGACCTCGTTGATGAGGGCGTTATCGATCAGCGCACCGCTGTACTGCGCGTTGAGCCCAAGCAGCTGGATACCCTGCTGCACCCGCAGTTTGACGCTGCTGCCCTGAAGGCTGCTGAAGCAATCGGCAAGGGCCTGGCCGCTTCTCCGGGATCTGCCTGCGGTCGCGTTGTCTTCAGCGCTGAAGATGCTGAAGAGAAGGTCAAGGACGAAGCTTGGAAGAAGGTCGTTCTGGTCCGTCTGGAAACCAGCCCCGAAGATATCGTCGGCATGCAGGTTTCTCAGGGCATCCTGACCGTCCGCGGCGGCATGACCAGCCACGCAGCTGTTGTTGCACGTGGCATGGGTACCTGCTGTGTTTCCGGCTGCGGCAATGATAACGATGTTGCTATCGATTACGATGCAAAGGTTATCACCATTAACGGCCACACCTTCCATGAGGGTGACTGGATGAGCATTGATGGCTCTACCGGCAACATCTACGAAGGCCAGATCGCTACCGTCGCTTCCACCGAGAACGCTAACTTCAAGCGCTTTATGAGCTGGGCTGACGAAGCACGCCAGATGAAGGTTATGACCAACGCCGATAACCCGCGCGATGCACAGAACGCTGTCGATATGGGCGCTGAAGGCATTGGCCTGTGCCGTACCGAGCATATGTTCTTCGCTGAGGATCGTATTGCTGCTGTGCGTGAGATGATCTGCGCACGTACCGTTGAAGAGCGCAAGGTTGCCTTGGCTAAGGTTGAGCCGTTCCAGGAAGCTGACTTTACCGCTATGTACCGCATCATGGGCGATCGTCCGATGACCATCCGTTATCTGGACCCGCCTCTGCATGAGTTCCTGCCCACCAAGGCTGAGGATATCGAAGCCCTGGCAAAGGATATGGGCATGACCACCGAAGAGCTGAACAACGTTGTTGTCAGCCTGCATGAGTTCAACCCCATGATGGGCCATCGTGGCTGCCGTCTGGCCGTTACCTATCCGGAAATTGCCGAGATGCAGACCAATGCTGTGATCAAGGCTGCCATCAAGGTTTCTGCTGAGACCGGCAAGATGATCACCCCGCACATCATGGTGCCCCTGGTTGGCGAAGTGAAGGAGCTGAAGTACGTCAAGGACGTCATCGTCAAGACTGCTGACAAGCTGATCGCTGACGCTGGCGTTGACATGAAGTACCAAGTTGGCACCATGATCGAGATCCCGCGTGCCGCCCTGACCGCAGGTGAGATCGCTAAGGAAGCTGACTTCTTCAGCTTCGGTACCAACGACCTGACCCAGATGACCTTCGGCTTCAGCCGTGACGATGCTGCTAAGTTCCTGACCGCTTACTATGATACCAAGATCTACGAGAGCGATCCGTTCCAGCATCTGGACCAGATCGGTGTTGGCAAGCTGGTTAAGATGGCTGCCCATGACGGCCGCGCAACCAACCCCAACTTGGGTCTGGGCATCTGCGGCGAGCACGGCGGCGACCCCTCCAGCGTTGAGTTCTGCCACAACGTTGGCCTGGATTACGTTTCCTGCTCTCCGTACCGCGTTCCCATCGCACGTCTGGCCGCTGCTCAGGCTGCTATTAAAGCACCCCGTGCGATGAAGGACTAATCGCTTTATAGCGACGAAAACTTTTAACTAATTGAACAGGCGCACCGCTTTTGGCGGTGCGCCTGTTTTTGTTTGCAATGCACATGGGGGTTACAAATACACTTCCACGTTCAGATCAGTCCAGCCACGCTGACGGAATTGGGCGGGCAACCCATTCGACATACGATACTGGCGGGCGGTCTCAAAGTCAACCGTAAATGAGAGTACAGGGGAATTTTCCGGCTCCATAAGGTTATATCGTTCTTGTCCTGACTTCATTTCTCCGAAGGTCATTTTCCAGCGATAATGATGATTCTCGACTGGGGTAACAGCCTCCACAAATTCATCTATCAGTTCTTCAGAAATACGAGGTGCCGTAATGTCCACCATCTGAGAAAGCCCTTTTTTGATTTTGTTCAGGTCGAAGCTGACTTCTTCCTCAGCTGAGTTTGGAACGCTATTCTGTTGCGTTTTCAAGGCGTCCAATTCTGTAGTGGTCTGTGCATATAACTTCTGAAATTGCTCTCTTGTCAGTTCACCATCCGCTCGCATCTGACCGAGATTCAGAAGACGTTGCTCCAATTTTTCGATTTTCTTTTGTTTCTCCGCTTTTTCCGAATCAGTTTGTAACGTCGTGGAAAGGATGCAAGATTCAATCATCTGACAGGCCTTCAAAACAGCTTCTCTTTGGTCTCCCCACAGTTGGTCAAAAATCATCTTTGCCATCAAATCAAGCTTCCATTCACAGATGGTGATCGCATCACAATATTTTTGGCTATCGAGATGATTCTTTTCTACAAAAGTCTTTGCGGGGTTTTGTGTACGGTAATTGCATTGGTATCCGTAAACAGGGGTTCCATCCCGTAGCACCCTCCATTTGAAGCGATTGTATCCAGCGCCGCAACGGCAACGTAGTTTCTTGACCCACAGGTTTTGAGCGATTCTTGTGCCTCGTCTGCGTTCCTCCCCAGAAGGCATTTGATATTTGCGAATCCGGCCGTTCCGGATATTTTCGCACTGATGCCATAGAGCCTCCGATATAATCGGCTCAAAGTCGCCTTTCTTAAGGATAAAAGAATCCTCATCCAAATTCTTAATTCGCCTTTTTTCCAAAAAGTTGTTGACTTTTGACTTGTTATAGCAGAGATAACCCATATAAGTGGCGTTGCGAAGAATCCGGCTGATTTTGATGCAGGACCATTTCACGTTTCCATTACCGTCCTTACATCCACGCCGCGTCAGTTCGTTGACGATTTTCATTTGCCCCAGACCTTGTGAGTATAGTTCGAAAATTGTACGGATTGTAGCTGCCTGCTCCGGGTTAATGACATAAGTGCTTCCTACCCGATCATAACCGATGATATTTCCGTTCCCAAATAGAACACCGTTTTCTCTGCTTACGGCTTGTCCTGCTCGAACCCGCTCTGAAATCTTTCGACTTTCCTCTTGAGCCAACGTAGCCATGATCGTAAGCCGTAATTCGCCGTCTCCATCCATTGTCCAGATGTTATCAGATACGAAATAGACCTCAACACCATAGTTCTTGAGTTCACGAGTAAGTACCAAAGTGTCTACGGTATTTCTTGCAAAACGGCATACCTCACGAGTGACGATAAGATCAAACTTTCGCTGTTTGGCGTCCTCAATCATCTTCATAAATGAAGGACGCTTTTTAGCGAGTGTTCCAGTAATCCCTTCGTCGATGTACTTACCTACCACAGTCCAATTTGGATGATACTTTGTTTGGTCCTCGTACCACTGCATCTGCTTTTCCAAAGCTTCAAGCTGAGCCTCATGTTCTGTTGAAACACGGCCATAATAAACGATCCGGCGCTGTCGGTTAGGGTCTAAAGCTAGATTTCCGAAGTACAGTTGTTGCATATTGTTCATCTGATCACCTCCGCTTCAAGTATAAAAGGGGAGGCTACATTTGTTTAGGATGCGACGATATCCGGTACTATCCTTGACTTTTCATGCATACCGTCTTAGGATCTGTCGGTATACCGATGTGTCAATCATACCCTTACGAAACATCATATGAATAAGCTTTAATGCGATTTTATCAACACTTTGTTGTATCATGATATTTCTTTCCCCTTATATAGACAGTGGGCACATTGGAAATCTCCAATGCGCCCACATTTTTTCTATTGGCAAGATAATTGCATCACATTTGCCACGCATCCCTGATGCTAGGGACAGAGCAGGTCTCCGCTGGCGCGGCTGTCATAACTCTGCAGCGTCGTTAGAAGCGCGCGCCGCAGGGTTCCTCCCAAGTCCTTAGGAGGCCGTGAGGAAGTATCATTATTCACCCGCACAATCATCGCGCACAGTGTGCCAAAGCTGTGTATGAGAAAGGCGGTGGGCGCTCCGCTAATACAGCTATTTCACCTCCTAGCTGGCCAGCATCATGGCGTCGCTTCTCACTCGCTCCTGCGCGGGGTATGTACCTGTTCTGCCGTGTATTCAAATTTCAAAGTACATAGAAGGAAAAAATCGCTTCTATTATACAGGCATCGAGCGGAGGCGATTGTCACCCTTTTTTCAGAATTTTTTTAATTTTTTTAAGCCGCTTATGCACGGCATTGCGTGAGCAGTTCATTCTACGAGCAATATCTGCCTGTTGGAAACCATCAACACAAAGGAGTGTCAGCAATTCCAGGTCTTTATCAGAGAGAGCGCGCAATTTATTGTAAAGCGTCTCATCTTCTAAAGCAGACAACCAACCGAAGCGAGTGTGATCTACGTCACCGGCATCCCATTGGGAAGTTATTGATTCCAAACGTGCTTGTTTGAAAAACACATCGCCATGACTCTCAGCATCACCAACTGGCAAAGTTTGTACATGGTTTCGATAGGTTCGTTCACTGCAAAACCATTGCCAATCATAATTCTTCATGTCTTGGATTGCTTTTTCGGACATCCCTGCCGCGCGATATTCCACTTCCAGCCGTGCCCATTTTTCATCAAAAGCGCGCTTTTCGCGCCCATAATTAAAACCCATTGTTACCTCCATTCTGACGATAACGATATTCGTACAATCAGAATGGAGGTGGGGAGCGGCAATGTGGAGCAAGTGAGTGGGTGTTAAACCTACTTCGCCAGTTGATATCCAGCGGTTCGGCATTTGTTTTGCATCACCACTTTCTACACCTTCCGTATACAATTACGCCCCGAAAAACATACAAGGGCACTGACCTTCTTAAACCGCAAATAGCAGTAAATAGAAAAGATGGTCTAAAACGTATACGAATCATGCAGAAAGGGGGTTACAGATATTCTTTCTCTCAAATATAAATCATATTCTCAATTATCTAAACCGAATAAATTGATAAAAACCCACAAAAATAAATCTATATAGTTTGTTTATAAACTAATTAGACCCTCAAATTTGAGCTTGAAAATTGATACGCTTATTTTGAGGTGATGGAAAAGTGGACATTTCGAAGGAAGAACTTTACAAAGCGATTGGAACAAAGATTCGCGCAATGCGTACAGCAAAGGGATGGACACAAGAAGAACTGGGCAACAAGTTTGATGTATCTCCCCAGTACATTAGTCGTATAGAAAGAGGTTCTGCACACCTTTCCCTGCAGAAGCTCTACGTCCTCGCGGGCATACTGGAATGTTCAATTTACGCAATATTACCATCCTCGCCTTCACAAATAAGCGATTTCTTTTCTGACGAACTGCAATATCAACTTGATCATTGCTCCGCGGAACAGAAAGCGCACCTGATTGGTTATATCACCTGGTATTTGCAATCCATGTGATCCAAATCCCAACAGGACGCTTTAACACACGCGGAGGGAAAAATGCTGACTTTTTATATTTCCATGCTGGAAACCGAGGAACAGCAGGATAAATTTTCGTACATTTATCAGAACTACGTTGGCTTCATGAAGAAGAAGTTCCAAGCCTGTCTCGCCATCATGGCAAAAGTCTGAATCAATTCCAGCATCTTGCAAGCCCGCACGCATGATTTGGCAAAGATTTTTATCATCTTCTATTATCAAAATTCTCACGATGTTCATCTCCCTAGTTTATTATAACAAACCATTCTTTAATCAATATTTAAATAAGGGTGCTCATCTTAAATTTTGTTTTAACATTGATCTGTTATGATATGTTTTACGAACTTTTGGAAGAGAACCCGTCTGCTTTGGATGCTTTGAAAGAAACAACCAGAAGCTCCTAACGGCTGACTCAGCGACAGGACAATTCCTATTGCTGTTTTAGTAATAAATAAAGAAAGATTAACTATTAAAAGTCAACCCCGAAAATGAATGGTGGTCAAAAGCAGATGGT
>OBAO01001370.1_pt1 | contig 14453 bp, 15 predicted proteins | sample 1517541 | NCBI WGS metagenome assembly OBAO01 (sample SAMN04571698, study PRJEB22368) | human gut metagenome | biome: human gut; material: stool | host: Homo sapiens | place: Luxembourg | collected 2012-08-10
GGTCGTGTTCACGGCGGCCTGCCGTGCCCTGAAAGCCGAATGCGATCTTATCCGCCGGGCGCTGCATGAATTCCAGCACCTGCTTTGCCTGCGGGTTGTTGCCCACAAACACAAAATACTGGCTCTTGTTGGCCTTGAGCACAGGAAGCACATCCGGCAGCTGGCTCGCCTGCACGACCACAAAGACGAGATCATAATAATCATCCGGGGCGAGAGTGTCCACGGTTTTGATCCGTTCCGTTGTGGTCTTGCGCTGCACCCAGTGGCGGATGACCAAACCCTTCTGGTCGATCATTTCCTTCCACTCTCCGCGTGCAAGCAGCGTGACAACGTTCTTTTTGTTCTGCATCAGCACATGGGCCAGCTCGCAGCCCAAAACGCCCGCACCGTAAACCAGAATCCTCATCCAGATACGCCTCCCTTATGTGTGTTAAGGTTTGCTTACTTTTTCAAAAACGAGAAAAAGCCTTTTTCTCGTAAGGTGCACTGCTTACGCCCTTGACCTCATAGCCGGTTGCATTGATGGCATCCCGCAGCTTCTGCTCGTCCAGCGGCTGTTCCGAGTGGATCACCGTCTGGGCTTTTGCCTGCGAGGACGACACCCTTTTTACCTCCGGGAAGGCCTTGCGCACGGCTTCGTTGACATGGCTCTCGCACATGCCGCACATCATACCATCTACTTTTACGATCGTTTCAATCATTTTATTCCCCTCCAGATCTTCTGCGCGCATCGGCCCGTTGACGCAGAATCTGTTAGGAAGCGCTAACCGTAGTTTCAAACAAAACGCCGTCGGGAACTGCCCGGCAGCGGTGCGGAGCGGTTCCCTGTTCTGTGGTGGGTCTGCTCAGAAAATGCACGCATGATTTCTTGTCTTCATCATATCACACCAGTGGGCTAAATGCAAGATGATAAATACCCTATCCTGGTTTTTGCGCTTTTCACTCATGCACCCGGCATCCTGCTGCCGTGGTCAGTATTCAATGCCCTGCCGGGCGGAAATTCCCCTCTGGTAAGGGTGGCGGTGGCACTTCATCTCCGTGGCATAGTCGGCGGCATCCAGCATCCACTGCGGCGCAGCATGGGCAGTAAGCACGCATTCCTGCTCTGCCGGGCGTTCCAGCACAGCCTTTTGCAACAGGGCTTTATCCACCATATCCAGTTCCCATGCGCTGCCTGCTTCGTCCAAAATCAGCAGGTCGGCAGGGTCGGCCATGGCAGCTGTGAGGTTCGCATTCTGCAGCTGGCGGGTGGCTTCCTTTTCCGCTTCGTTCATCTGGAACACGAATTTCTGCCCCGCCTTGCCGCGGTACACCTTTGCACCCAGCTGTTCCAGCAGCGGCACCTCGCCGCTTTTGCCGCCTTTGAGGAACTGCAGGATCACCACCCGCTTTCCGCTGCCCATGGCCCGCAAAGCAAGGCCCATGGCAGCGGTGGTCTTGCCCTTGCCATCACCGTAATATAGATGTAACAGCCCTGTACGCTTCATGGTCATTTCTCCTTTTGTCTTTGCGTTTATGGTAACACAAACCCAGCAAAAAAGGAAGAGAAAGCACCCGAAGGCGCTTCCTCTTTCAAACAATGCGATATTTACTGATACAGAGGGAAATCCCGGGTCAGCTTCAGCACACGGTCACTGATCTCGTCCTTCTTCTCGTCGTAGTGCCAGATGCAATCGGCGATGCAGTCGGCGATCACCTTCATCTCGGCCACGCCCATGCCGCGGGTGGTAACAGCCGGGGTGCCCAGACGCACGCCAGAAGTCACGAACGGGCTGCGGGTCTCGCCGGGGACAGTGTTCTTATTGGCGGTGATGTGCACGCTGTCCAGACGTGCTTCCAGCTCCTTGCCGGTGCACTCCTCGTCACGCAGGTCGATCAGCATGAGGTGGTTGTCGGTGCCGCCGGATACCAGCTTGACACCGCGTGCCTGCAGCTCTGCTGCCAGAGCCTGTGCATTCTCCACGATCTTGCGGGCATATTCCTTGAACTCCGGCTTCAGTGCTTCACCAAAGCAGACAGCTTTTGCGGCGATCACATGCTCCAGCGGGCCGCCCTGGGTGCCGGGGAACACGGCAGAATTGATGCGCTTTGCAAGAATGGGATTGTTGGTCAGGATCAGACCGCCGCGGGGGCCGCGCAGGGTCTTGTGGGTGGTGGTGGTAACAACATCAGCATACGGCACAGGGCTCTGGTGATAGCCGCCTGCCACCAGACCGGCAATGTGGGCCATATCCACCATCAGATATGCACCATAGCCGTGGGCAATCTCAGCGATCTTCTCAAAATCGATGGCACGGGGATATGCAGACGCACCGGCCACGATCAGCTTGGGGCGCACCTTCTTAACCTGCTTTTCCAGCTCAGCATAGTCGATCACGCCGTCGGCATTGACACCGTAAGAGACAAAGTTATAGTTCTTGCCGGACATGTTCACCGGAGAACCGTGGGTCAGATGGCCGCCCTGAGACAGGTCCATGCCCATGACAGTATCGCCCAGATCCAGCAGAGCAAAATAAACTGCCAGATTGGCCTGTGCACCGGAGTGGGGCTGAACATTGGCATATTTTGCGCCGAACAGCTTGCAGGCACGCTCGATGGCAATGTTCTCCACCTCGTCCACATAGACACAGCCGCCATAGTAGCGCTTGCCGGGCAGGCCCTCGGCGTACTTGTTGGTCAGGATGCTGCCCATTGCGGCCATGACGGCGGGAGAGACGATGTTCTCACTGGCGATCAGTTCAATGTTTTGGCGCTGACGGTTCAGCTCGCGATCCATGGCTGCGGCCAACTCCGGATCAACGGTATTGACCAGACCGATGGTGTCCATCATTTCATTGTACATAATATTCTACCCCTCTCAATTTCCGGAGAAAGCCCCGGATCTCTGGATCTCTTCAAGCCACCCTGCTCCGCGCACGAACCGAATTGCTTTCTTTTATCATAGCAGAAAGCTGTAGAATCTTCAACTTCCATTTTGCCAAAAGGCTTGCTTTTTTCGTCTGAAGTGTTTATTATACTTGTATAAAAATGCAGTGTCGTTTTTGTATATTTTTCAAGTCAGTCAACCTTCAGATGAAGCGAGGTGTTCTCTGGTGACGGTCAGTGAAGCAAAGCAGACCCAGCGCAAAGCGGGCCGTGCCGCACGCAAGGCTCTCGGCCCGGAAGAACGCAAGGCTGCAAATGCCGCTTTGTGCGCATTCCTCTGGCAGCTGGCTGCCGTGCAGAATGCGCAGACCATCCTGCTGTACGCAGCGTTTGGTTCCGAAGCCGACCTTTCTGCCCTTGCGGAAAAGGCGCAGGCGCAAGGCAAAACGCTGGCCTATCCGGTGTGCGGCGAGGCGTATTCCCTTACAGCCGCTGTGCCCGGCCCGGACAGCTGGGAGATGGGACAGTACGGCATCCGCACCCCCATCCTGAGCCGGTCGGAGATTCTGCTGCCAGAAGCGCTGGATCTGGTCCTTGTACCCTGCACGGCTTTTGATGCAGACTGCTTCCGGGTCGGCATGGGCAAGGGCTATTACGACCGGTATCTTCCCCGCTGCAAAAACGCGGTGAAGATCGGCATTGCATTTGAGGCACAGCGGGTGGAACATGCTGCCGTAGACGAGCACGACCAGCGGCTGGATGCCTATGTAACAGAGAGGGGTATTTACAAATGGAAATGACTAAGCTGAGCTGTGAGAAATTTCTCGCAGAGCTGGCCAGCAAAGCCCCCACGCCGGGCGGCGGCGGAACGGCGGCGCTGGTGGGTGCTGCCGGTGTAGCGCTGGGCAATATGGTGGGCAACCTGACCACCGGCAAAAAGAAATATGCCGCCGTGGAAGCAGACATTCAGGCCCTGAATGCCCGATCTGACATCCTGCGCAAAGAGCTGCCTTTGCACCGCTGGCTGCGGCCTACGGCCTGCCCAAGGACACACCAGAGCAGGCTGCACACAAAGCCGCCGTGCTGGAAAAGGCGCTGGATGCTGCCTGTGCTGTGCCACTTGAGGTCATGGAAAAGTGCGCCGAGGGCATTGCTCTGGTGGAAGAATACGCCGCCAAGGGCAGCGTGATGGCCGTCTCGGACGCAGGCTGTGCAGCCGCTCTGTGCAAGGCAGCCTTGCAGGCCGCAAGCCTGAATGTGTTCATCAACACAAAGCTGATGGCAGACCGTGAGCGCGCTGCTGCGTTGGACGCAAAAACAGACAAACTGCTGGATGAATTTGTGTCGCTGGCAGACGCTGTTTTTGCATCCGTGACGAACAAATTGCGGAATAAGTGAGGAAAAGTATTATGGCAACGATTTTGAAGGGCGCACCCGTTGTAGCCGCTATGAACGAACGCAATGCGGCGCTATGTGAGCAGCTCAAGGCAAAAGGCATCACTCCCACGCTGGCCGTGGTGCGTGTGGGTGAGCGGGAGGACGACCTCTCCTACGAGCGCGGCGTGATCGCCCGCTGCGGCAAGGTGGGTGTGGAGGTAAAGCAGTTTCTTCTGCCCGCCGATGCTTCGCAGGACGATCTGCTGAAGGTGATCGCCGAGGTGAACGCAGCTGTTCCGTCCGCTGCCCAAGCAGTTCAATGACCGCACTGTGCGTGCGGCGCTGGCTTCGGAAAAGGACATTGACGGCATCACGGACGATTCTCTGGCCGGTGTGTTCACGAATACCGATCTCGGCTATGCTCCCTGCACCGCGCAGGCCTGCCTTGAAATCCTGAAGTATTACAACATTCCGCTTTCCGGCAGGCGCGCTGTCGTAGTGGGCCGCAGCCTTGTGGTAGGCAAGCCCGCAGCCATGATGCTGGACCGCGAGAACGCCACCGTGACCATCTGCAATTCCCGCACGCAAAACCTGCCCGCCATCTGCAAGGAAGCAGATGTGGTAGTAGTGGCCATGGGCAAGATGGGTGCCGTGGGTGCCGACTGCCTGCGTGAGGGCCAGACCGTGGTAGACGTGGGCATCCATGTGAACGAAAAGGGCAAGCTGTGCGGTGACGTAAAGTTCAGCGAAGCAGAGCCGGTAGTGGATGCCATCACGCCGGTACCCGGCGGTGTGGGCACTGTGACCACCTCGGTGCTGGTGGGCCATGTCGTGCAGGCTGCAGCAAAAAAGGCCGGGCTGTAACGAATGATAGAACTATAAAATAAAAGACGCTTGATACACTGCCGTATGCTTCCCTGCCGGGAAAACATATTCAGACAAGACCAAGCGTCTTTTTTGATTGCTATATTTTAACCGCGGACAATGAGCAGCAGCAAAGCCGAAGCCACACACTGCATGATCAGCCAGCGGGCCACCACCTGCTCGTCGCTCCAGCCCTTATTCTTGCGGGCGTGGTCGTGCAAAGGGGTGCGGGTGTTCTTGAGGATGGAAATGTGCAAAAAGCGCTTCAGGCTGATCTTCAGGATGCCCAGACTGCCATCCACGATGAACACGATGGCTGCCAGCAGGAAGGCAAACGGATGGCCGCACTTAAGGGACAGCATTGCGATAAAGAAGCCCATTGCGCGGCTGCCGGCATCGCCCATCAGCAGGCTGGACGGCTTTGCGTTGGACCACAGATAGGCCAGCAGCGCGCCCATGAACACAACGCCTGCGGTGCCGTACTCGGCCAGCTCTGTTTTATAGGCCAGCAGGTAGGTGCCGATGGTCACCACTGCAACACTTGCCGAAAGGCCGTCCACGCCGTCGGTGCAGTTGACCACATTGATGCTGGTCCAGATCAGAATAACGATCAGCAGCAGGTACACAGCATACGGCAGAGTGAAACTCCACTGCAGGAAATTCACACCGCAGCCGTTGAAGTTGAGGTAGGTCACACCTGCAACAATGGCAATGGCAAAATCAATGATACCCTTTTTATACTCGTTCCATGCAGTTTCAGCAGCATCGTCAAAGTAGCCGGACAGCATGGATGCAATGAGCAGGATGGTGTAGATGACGTATTCCACCTTGAACGGCAGGAATGCCAGCGATACCAGTGCGATGCACAGCACGAAGATCAGGCCGGAACCACGGGCCTTACCCTTGGAAAGCGCACCGTTCACCGCAAACTCGCGGCCATGGTCGTGCGGAAGCTTATCGTGAAAAACGGAGTCCATCAAAGCCGTAAGGGCAAACGCCAGCAGGAATGCCAGAGCATCGACACCGCGCTGTCCTACGACCGAAAGCAGTGATTCGATCATATTCAAAGTTCCTCTTTCTTTTATGTTTGTGAGAGAAGTGTATCACGCTATCCATAAAAAATCAATCATTCCCGGAGAAAAATCCACGTTTGATTGACTTTCTGCAGCACCGCACTTATAATAGTATATCAGTCTGTCGAAAAAGTTATTGTTTCTATAAAAGGAGAACTCATGTCCATCTCTCTTGAGCAGCTTTCGGCGCAGATGCGCCGGGGCGAACAGGTGCCGCTGCGGCACACCATGCAGGTGGTGCTCACACTGAGCATCCCATCCATCCTCCAGCAGATCGTGGTAACTGCGGTGGAGTACATCGACGCAGCCATGGTGGGGCATATCGGTGCATCTGCTACGGCATCCATTGGCATCGTCAGTTCCAGCACGTGGCTCATGCATGGAATGCTGGCCGGTCTATATATGTCCTTTGCCATTCAGGTGGCACAGTATCTGGGTGCAGACCGGCAGGACGATGCACGCGGTGTATTGCGCCAATCTATGATCTTCAACCTTGTGGTGGGCCTTGCAGCTGCGGCCTTCGGCATTGGCATCAGCCGCTTTCTGCCCGGATGGCTGGGTGCCGACCCTTCCCTGCAGGCGGATGCTTCGGCCTACTTTGCCATCTGGTCGGCTTCCCTGCCCTTTTTGATGATCATGGGAACCTACTCCTCCATGCTGCGTTCCTCCGGCGATGCCCTGACACCGGGCCTTATCAGCGTGCTGACCTGCGTGCTGGATGTGATCTTTAACTTCTGCCTTATCAATCCCACCCGTGAGATGGTGGTGTTTGGCCGCACAATGACCGTCTGGGGCCTTGGCTGGGGGGTACCGGGCGCAGCACTGGGCACCGCCCTTGCTACCGCTATCAGCGGTGTGCTGACCCTTGCCATCCTGCTGCTGCGGGACGGCCCGCTGTGCATCCGCAAGCCCGGCTCCTGGCACATTACCAAAGCCTGCCTGCAGAACCTGTGGAAGGTAGGCGCACCGCTGGCCGCAGAGCGTGCAGTTCTTTCCTCGGCGCAGGTGCTGCTCATCCGCATCGTATCCGGCCTTGGCACCACCGCCATTGCTGCCAACAGTCTGGGTGTGAGCGCCGAAAGCCTGTGCTACATGGCAGGCTATGGCATTCAGGATGCATCCCTTGCACTGGTGGGGCAGGCCGTGGGCGCAAACCGTCGGGATATGGCAAAAAACTTTGCCTGGCTGTGCACCGGCATGGGCATAGGCATCATGGCGCTGACCGGTGTTGGCATGTACATTTTTGCGCCAAACCTGATGGGTATTTTCACCGCAGATGCGGCAGTTATTGCGCTGGGCGCACAGGTGCTGCGCATTGAAGCACTGGCCGAACCGATGTTCGGTGCCAGTATCGTTGCCAGCGGTGCCATGCAGGGTGCCGGAGACAGCACGGGATGCTTTGTGCTGAACCTTGTCAGCATGTGGGGCATCCGGCTCACGCTGGCTTCCCTGCTGGCTCCGCATTTTGGGCTGGTGGGCGTATGGATGGCCATGAGCTTTGAGCTGACCATGCGCGGTGTGCTGTTCCTTGTGCGGCTGGTACGCGGCAGATGGCTGGACAAAGGGGCATTAGCCTGATCGACCGCTGGCGGATATATTTTCCTCTAAATAACAGCTCCCCGGCCGGGAACCGCACTGCGGGACCTGACCGGGGAGTTTTGCTGTGGTTATACGATTTGAGAAGAAGAAAAAATGGAGAACAAGTTACTTTCTGCCGTGCAGGATGGGAGACAGCGGCTTGTAGATCAGCATGCACAGCACTGCATCCAGCAGGCCTTTGACCAGCGTGAAGGGCATATTGAAGATGACAAGGCACTTGATGAGGCTGTCTGCAGAAGGCAGGATGGCCTGATACATGCCGAGGATGGCTTCCAGCGGCATGTGGTAGAACTGCACATAGGCCGGATAGGTGATGAAGTAGTTGGACGGTACGCTGAACACAGCCATGGCTGCAGCGCCTGCAATAGCACCAATGATGGCGGTCTTGCGGCTCTTGTGGTGCTTATAGATAACGCCTGCCACAGCGGAGAAAACCGCACCCAGCATGAAGTTGCACAGCTCACCCACGCATGCAGTGGAAGTGCCCTTGATAACGATGTGCAGCAGGTTCTTCATAAAGCTGATGACCACACCGTACACCGGGCCGAGAGCAAAGGCACCCAGCAGAGCCGGCAGGTCAGAAAAGTCCATCTTGACGAAGGACGGAATGAGCATCGGAATGGGAAACTCAATGAACATCAGGATAAAGGCCACCGCGCTGAGCATGGCGGCAACAGTAAGATTGTGAGTCGTGCTTTTTTTCATGGTAATGATCCTTCCCGGGGTAAGATGCCCCTTGCAAAAATTGTTCCGAAAGCTCTTTTCGTATCTTGTTTTTTGGAACGGGAAGGACAAATAGAAAAGCACCCTGCTGCAACAAAAACACTGCAACAGGGCGCGTAGACAACGATTTGCCTGCCGTTTCTTGCATCCGGACTATACCGTTGGTCCCGGAGTTGCACCGGGTCAGCACCCTTGCGGGTGGTCGCGGACTTTACCGCCAGTGGGGAATCTCACCCCGCCCTGAAACGAACTTTCTGGCACAAAGTATAGCGTGGCAGGCCCAGCTTGTCAAGAGGGCATCTTAAAATTTGTGCAAAAAATGTCAAAGTAATTCTTTCAAGCTCCCTTCTCTGTAAGCTCTTGCCCGGGTGGGTGCGGTATGGTATCATAGATGGGTCGTATAAAATTCAGGAGGTTATCATGATCTTTTCTATTCGTGATCTTTCGTTTGAGCTTGGCTCTGTACTGCTGGAGGGCTGGTTTGCACTGGCTGCGCGCGCAGGGTGCGCACTGCTCATTCTGCTTGCCGCATGGCTGGTACGCCGCTGGCTGAGCAAAAGGGGCATTCCGGCACTGCTGTCCCGCAAGTGGCACTTTAACGGCACTCCCATCCTGCTGCGCAGCTTTGCGGTACCCATCCAGCGCATGTGCACTGCGGTTGGCGTATATCTGGCGGCAGCTTCCCTGCCCTGGGCCATTCCCGGCATTGCCAAGCTGCTGTTGGTCTGCTTCCGCCTTGTCATGACCCTGCTGGTCTGCGAAGGCCTGTATGCGGCATCGGATCTGGCCGACCTGCTGCTGGCTTCCTGCAGCCCGGAGATCCGCTCCAACAAAACACTCTGCTCTTTGCTGGACACCGCCTACAAGGTGCTGGTGATCGTGCTGTGCGTGGCAGCGTTGGCACAAGAAGTGGGCTTTCCCATCGGCAGCATTGTCGCCGGTGCCGGTCTGGTTGGTCTGACCATCTCGCTGGCCGCACAGGAAAGCGCCAGCAACCTGTTTTCCGGCATCGTGATTCTGCTGGACAAGCCCTTCTCGGTGGGCGACTGGATCACTGTGGGCGATGTGGAAGGCGAAGTGATCGACATCAACTTCCGTTCCACCCGCATCCGCTCGCTGGATAAAACCATCAATGTGGTGACGAACAGTAAGATCTGCTCTTCCACCGTGCAGAACGCCGCCCTGCGCACCATGCGGCCCTACAAGTTCAATCTGGGTGTCACCTATGGCACCACCCGCCCGAAGCTGGAACAGCTGATGAAAGACTTGCAGACCATGCTGGACGCAAGCCCTTACACCAACAAGGGTACCAACATCGTACAGCTTGCAAACTTTGGCGATTCCAGCATCAACATTCTGGTCTCCGCCTACCTGCTGACTAACGCCTACGCGGAATTTTTGCAGATGCAGAACGACCTGAACCTGAACATTATGGACATCATGCAGGCCGACGGTGTGGATTTTGCGTTCCCCTCCACCAGCGTGTATATCGAAAAGAACTGAGCAAACCTGTAAAGGGGCTGTTGCAAAATAGCGCCAACGAAAAGCGGAAAGCAAAAATCTCATCTTTTTCCCTCAAAAAGAGTAGAATTTTTCGGAACTGAAAATGCAAAAAGCTGAGCACCTGCTTTTTCACAGATGCTCAGCTTTTCTATACTCATTTTTTGAAATCTGCCTTTGAGGCCTCAACATTCTGCCCGTTTTGTACGGTGAATGCGGCGGCTATTTTCAATCAGTCAGCTCAAGACTGGCAGGCAGTGATCAGGCTCATCTTGTAGACCTCGTCGGCGTTGCAACCACGGGACAGGTCGTTGATGGGAGCGTTCAGACCCTGCAGGATGGGGCCGTAAGCTGCATAACCACCCAGACGCTGAGCAATCTTATAGCCGATGTTGCCGGCCTCGATGCAGGGGAAGATGAAGGTGTTGGCCTGACCAGCCACCTTGCTGCCCTTGCACTTGACCTGTGCAACTTCGGGAGCAACGGCAGCGTCAAACTGCAGCTCACCGTCCACAGCCAACTCGGGATCCATTTCCTGAGCCTTGATCACAGCGTCATGGCTCAAAGCAACGGTGCCGCCCTTGCCGGAGCCCTTGGTGGAGAAGCTCAGCACAGCAACCTTCGGATCGATGCCGAACAACTTTGCGGTCTTAGCGGTCTCAATAGCAACCTCAGCAAGCTTTGCAGAAGCGGCGATCTTGACCTCGCCGGTAGCCTTATCAATGGTATCGGTATAGTCGATGTTAACAGCGCAGTCGCCCATGGCAATGCGCTTCAGGCCCTCTTCACCGCAGTCACGGTCCAGAATGAAGCAGGAGCTGACCAGATGTGCGCCCTTCTTGGTCTTGACCAGCTGCAGAGCGGGACGAATGGTGTCGGCAGTGGAGTAAGTAGCGCCGCCCAGCAGGCAATCAGCCTTGCCCATCTTCACCAGCATGGTGCCGAAGTAGTTGGACTTCTTCAGCAGAGCGGTGCACTCCTCAGCGGTCTGCTTGCCCTTGCGCAGCTCCACCATGGTGTTGACCATCTCATCAAAACCGGCATAGTTCTCGGGGTCGATGATCTCGGCAGCGGAAATATCAAAGTTACCGGCGGCAGCAGCAGCCTTGCACTCAGCCTCGTTGCCCACCATGACGACCTTCAGCACGCCCTCGGCCAGCAGCTTTGCAGCGGCCTCCAGAATGCGGGGATCATTGCCCTCGGTGAAAACGATCGTCTTGGGATTTGCCTTCAGCTGTGCTACCAGCGGTGCAAACATATCAGCCATTGTGATTACCTCCGAATTTACTTTCCAATATTCACATCCAGATATCTGTTGGACACAAGGATGCCTTTCTCTTTTATTCTAGCACATACGGCAAAAAGTTCAAGACAAAATTGGCTTTTTATGCTACAATTTTTGCCTCACGCATCATCGTTATTTTCCTGCCAAAGTAGTAAAACACGCCCTGCGTATTCCTTCACAATTTCCCGTAAACCACCTTCCACAAATTTCAATTATAAGCTATGCACTTTTCATTCACGATTTTTCTTTTTTAAAAATGCAGAAAGTTCCAGCCAGTTCATGTATTTTTTACGTTAAAACGCAAAAAAGAGCCATCCTCCCGATTCTTCGAGAGAACAGCTCCATAGTATTGGCTTTATAAATATCAGATAGAAATGGTGTTACACACGTCGATCAGCACCGGGTCAAGCGTCTTGGTCATTTCAAGAGCTTCATCCACAGGGTAATCCACCAGCTTTTCGCCCTTCATGCCGACGATGCGGTTATACTTGCCCTGCTCCAGCAGGCACACGGCATGGTAGCCCATTGCAGAAGCGTTCACACGGTCACGCAGAGTGGGAGAACCACCGCGCTGGACATGGCCCAGAATGGTGGCGCGGGAGTCGATGCCGGTGCGTGCCTGAATCTCGTTTGCGATCTCCTGTGCATGGCCGACACCCTCGGCAACGATAATAATGAAGTGACGCTTGCCGGTCTTCTGAGTCTCAGCGATCTTATCCAGAATATCACGCTGCATGTCAAATTCCTTCTCCGGCAGTAGAACAGCCATAGCGCCGGAAGCAATTGCAACATTCAGAGCAATATAACCGGCGTTGCGGCCCATGACCTCGACCACACTGCAGCGGTCGTGGCTCTGGGTGGTATCGCGCAGCTTGTCGATCATCTCCAGCGCGGTATTCATGGCGGTATCGTAGCCAATGGTGTAATCGGTGCAGGAAATATCGTTGTCAATAGTGCCGGGCAGACCGATCATCGGAATGCCGCGGTGGGCCAGCTCACGAGCGCCGCGGTAAGAACCGTCGCCGCCAATGACCACCAGCGCATCAATGCCCAGTTCGCGGCACTTCTCTGCACCCTTGTCCTGACCTTCCTTGGTCTTGAATTCCAGACAGCGGGCGGTATACAGAATGGTACCGCCTGCAGAGATGATGTTCGACACACTGCGCAGGTTCATTTCAAAGCATTCGCCGTTCAGCAGGCCATTGTAGCCACGCTGAATGCCGATCATGCGGTAACCCTTATGCAGGCCGGTACGGACTACGGCGCGCACGGCAGCGTTCATGCCAGGAGCATCACCACCGCTCGTCAATACGCCAATCGTTTTGATCTGCTTTTCCATACGAGAGTTTCCCTCCAATTTGTTTCTTCATTTACCCAATGGTATCACAGCGTTCTCCGTTTTAACGCTGTCCAAAGCACTTCATTTGCCTTGAATCATTATAACACAAACGCCTTATTTTGGAAACAGCCATCCCGCCGGATTTGCGTTAAGATTCGTGCACGGAAATGTCATTTTGTTGCAATGTTGTCCGTTCCGACCAGCCTTTCCAGCTCTTTGAACAGCAGCGGATGGCCGGATGCGTACAGATGGCGCGGCACACGCAGATACTGCTTGGTATCGGTCAGATACAGGAGCACCGGCATATCCCCATCAAAAATGCCAAGCAGATTGACCACCTTTGCATATTCCCTGCTGCTGCGGGAAGGCACACGGATATACAGCTTCTTTGCTGCCGTTTTCATCGGGTCCGGCCTGCCGTTATCCAGTCGGGCCGGATCGTAATTATCGATCGGGACGATGCTCTCTGCCAGCAGCTTGGAAGCTTCATCCTCCCGTACCGACAGTCTGCCATCGATCACGACGACTGCATTTTCGTGCAGTGAATCCCGGAAAGCATCCAGCACCTTTGGGAATACGATCACTTCCATGGTGCCGGTCAGGTCTTCTACGCTGGTAAAAGCCATCATGCTGTTGGACTTTGTGGTCATCATGCGGCTTTTTACCACCGCGCACACAATGCGCACTTTTTCTCCATCCTTCACATGGGCATCTTCCCCTGTAAGATCCTTGATGGTGTGGGATGCAATGCGTGCCGATTGTTCCCGGTAAGCATCCAGCGGATGACCGGACAGATACAGGCCGCTGACTTCCTTTTCCTGCTGGAGCAGTTCCTTATGGCTGTATTCCGGCAGCTGCTTTATTTCATAGTTATCCTCGGAAGCACCGCTCTGTGCTTCCCCGCTCATCACCGAGAACAGATCCAGCTGTCCATCCAGATTGCGCCGAGAGTCGGTCTCAATGCTCTTCAGAATGCCCTCCACGGCCTCCACATGGCTGTGGCGGTTGTTGCCCAGATGATCGAATGCGCCGGCCTTGATGAGGCACTCCACTGCCCGGCGGTTCAGTTCATTGCCATGCATCCGCTTGCAGAAATCGTACAGGCTGGTGTAAGGCTTATTCTGCCGCCCCTTCACCACATTCTCGATCAGGTTGCGGCCCACATTTTTGACCGCATTCAGGCCAAAGCGGATCTGACCGTTTCCATCCGCCGTAAAGCCGCCGTTGGAAACATTCACATCCGGCGGCAGCACCTTGATGCCAAGGCGGGCACACTCGCCGGAATATTCAATGACCTTATCCGTGTTATCCAGCACACTGGTCAGTAAAGCCGCCATGAACTCACTGGGATAATGGCACTTGAGGTAGGCCGTCTGGAATGCCACATAGGCATAGCAGGCCGCATGGCTCTTATTGAACGCATATGAAGCGAAACTGGACATTTCATCGTAGATCTCATTGGCCACCTTCTCAGAGATGCCGTTTGCCACACAGCCGGGGCATTCGTTGCCGGGATCGGTGCAGCCGTACACAAAGTGCTCTCGCTCGGCCTCCATGACGGCATGTTTCTTTTTGCTCATGGCACGGCGGACATTGTCTGCCTGACCAAAAGAAAAACCTGCCAGCTCCCGGAAGATCTGCATGACCTGCTCCTGATAGACGATGCAGCCATTGGTCACATCCAGAATGTGGGCCAGCTGTGGGGTCTTATAGCTGATCTTGTCCGGCTCGTGGCGGTTGCGCAGGTAGGTGGGGATCGAATCCATGGGGCCGGGACGGTACAGGCTGATCAGAGCGATAACATCTTCAAGGTTCTGCGGCTGCAGGC
>OBAO01001375.1_pt1 | contig 14382 bp, 13 predicted proteins | sample 1517541 | NCBI WGS metagenome assembly OBAO01 (sample SAMN04571698, study PRJEB22368) | human gut metagenome | biome: human gut; material: stool | host: Homo sapiens | place: Luxembourg | collected 2012-08-10
CGCGCCCAAGAAGGTCCGCACCGTGCTGGAGGCCGCCGTCAGCCTGCTCGCGGGGATCCCGTCGGTCGTGTACGGCCTTGTCGGTATGCTGGTGCTCGTGCCTGCCATCCGCAAGACATTCCACCTGCCGGACGGCGCAAGCCTGTTTGCGGCCATCATCGTGCTGGCCGTCATGATCCTGCCGTCGATCATCAAGGTGAGCGTCACGGCGCTCGAGGCCGTTCCGCATGAATATGAGGACGCCTCGCTTGCCCTCGGTGCGACTGAGGTCGAGACCTATTTCCGCGTCTCCGTTCCGGCGGCAAAGAGCGGCATCGCCGCGGCGGTCGTGCTCGGCGTGGGCCGCGCCATCGGCGAAGCGATGGCCGTGATGATGGTCTCGGGCAACGCGCCGAACATGCCCGGCTCGATCTTTGAGAGCGTCCGCTTTCTCACGACGGCGGTCGCGAGCGAGATGTCGTATTCGAGCGGCTTGCAGCGTCAGGCGCTCTTTTCCATCGCGCTCGTGCTGTATCTTTTCATCCTGCTCATCAATGCGGCGCTCAACTTCTTCTTAAAGCGCGACAAGGAGGGTAACTGATGCTGAAAATGCAGTCCTCGGCCCGCCGCAAGGCCTATATCACGGCGATGAAGCTCCTGATGGGCGTCGCCGCAGTATTGACTTGCGCGCTCGTAGTCGGTATGATTGGTTATATATTGGGCAACGGCATTCCGAACATCACCTGGGAGATGCTCTCCACCGCGCCGAGCTATCTTGCCAACCGCGTCGGCATCCTGCCGGACATCCTGAGCACGCTCTACATCGTCATCGCGACGCTTTTAATCGTGCTGCCGCTCGGCGTGGGCGCGGCCATCTACTTAAATGAATACGCCGCGAACAAAAAACTCGTCTCCATCATCGAATACGCGTCCGAAACGCTCTCCGGTATCCCGTCGATCATCTACGGCCTTGTCGGCATGCTGATCTTCTGCAAAAACGGCACGTCGCTTCTTGCGGGTGCGCTGACGCTGACGATCATGAACCTGCCGACCATCATGCGCACGACGCAGGAGAGCCTCAAGACCGTACCGCAGAGCTACCGCGAGGGCGCGTTCGGTCTGGGCGCGGGCAAATGGCGCACCATCCGCACGGTGGTGCTGCCAAGCTGCGTGGACGGTATCGTGACGGGCTGTATCCTGTCGATCGGACGCATCCTCGGCGAGTCGGCGGCGCTCTTATTCACGGCGGGCTCGGCGCACATGCTCTACAACTTCTTTGAGGGCATGCACAACGCGGGCGCGACGCTGACGGTGGCGCTGTACTTCTACGCCAAGGAGTCGAGCGATACGGGGGTGGTGTTCGCCATCGCGGCCATTTTGATGCTGCTGACGATGCTCATTAACCTCATCGCCGATCTGGTCGGCCGATACTTCAGGAGGAAACAGCAATGATACGACCTGTCAACGGAAGCGGCATGAAGCGCATGGCGCTCTTAAATGACCTTTCCTGCTTCGGCAAGTGTTCGCTGAGCGTGGCCATGCCCATCCTCTCTTCCTACGGGGTGGAGACGGTACCGCTGCCGACGGCCATTTTATCGACGCACACGGCGGACGGCTTCGGCAGCTACGTCATGCGCGATATGACGGACGAGATGAAGGCCTTTGCCGCGCACTGGAGACAGCTTCAAATCAAATTCGACGGCATCTGCATGGGCTTTTTCGGCTCGGTGGAGCAGATGCATTTTGCAAAAGATTTCCTCTGCGACTTTGCGGGGGAGGATACCATCGTTGTGGTCGACCCCGTGCTCGGCGACAACGGCGCGCTGTACGGCTGCTTTACCGAAGAGTACGTGCAGGCGATGCGCGCGCTGTGCGAGAGCGCACAGCTCATCACGCCCAACCGCACGGAGGCGGCGCTTCTCGCGGGCTGCGAGATGGACGCACCGATAGAAACGCTTCTTAAAGCGCTCACGGTGGAAAATGTCATCATCACCGGCGTCCACCACGGGGAGGAGATCGGCTACTGCGCGCGGCTGAACGGGCAGTATATGGAAATTTTCAAGCCCTGCCTTCCGCAGACGCTGCATGGCACGGGTGATGTGTTCGTCTCCGCCCTGTGCGGTGAGCTGATGAACGGTAAAGACATGCCGCAAGCCCTGAAAGACGCGGCGGAATTCTGTGACGACTGCGTGCAGAAAACGGCAAAACGCGGCGAGAGCCACTGGTACGGCCTCGCCTTTGAAGACAAATTGAAAGAGGGGAGAGGGCTATGAACAACATCCTTTCCGTTGAGAACCTGTGTCTGTGGTACGGGAGCCATCAGGCGCTCAAGGACATCAACATTGAAATTCCCGAAAAAAGCATTACGGCGCTCATCGGCCCGAGTGGCTGCGGCAAGTCGACGTTTTTAAAGACGCTCGACCGCATGAACGATTTGATCCCCGATGTGAAGATCACGGGCAGCGTCCTCTATAAGGGCGAGGACATTTTTGACTCGTCCGTCGATGTGAGCGAGCTTAGGCGTCAGGTGGGTATGGTGTTCCAGAAGCCGAACCCCTTCCCGATGAGCATTTACGACAACATTGCCTACGGTCCGCGCACGCACGGCGTGAAGAACAAGGCAAAGCTCGATGAGATCGTTGAAAAATCCCTGCGCGGCGCGGCGATTTGGGACGAGGTCAAGGACCGCCTGAAGAAAAACGCGCTCGGTCTCTCCGGTGGCCAGCAGCAGCGGCTGTGCATCGCCCGCGCGCTCGCGGTCGAGCCCGAGGTGCTGCTGATGGACGAGCCGACAAGTGCGCTCGACCCCATTTCGACGTCGAAGATCGAAGAGCTCGCGATGGAACTCAAGGAGAAGTACACCATCGTCATCGTCACGCACAACATGCAGCAGGCGGTGCGTATTTCCGACCACACGGCGTTCTTCCTGCTCGGCGAGCTTGTAGAGTACGGCGAGACGGAGAAGCTCTTCTCCCAGCCGCAGGACAAGCGGACAGAAGATTACATCACGGGGAGGTTCGGTTAAATGAGAAGCCGGTTTGATGAACAGCTTGCGCTTTTGAACCGCGAGCTCATTGAGATGGGCGCGCTGTGCGAGGAGGTCATCGCCCTTTCGGCACAGGCGTTGACGGAGGGCAACGCGGAGCTGGCCGCGCGCGTCGCACCGCTCGATCAGGAGATCGACCGCAAGGAGCGCGAGATCGAGTCGCTGTGCCTAAAGCTTCTTTTGCAGCAGCAGCCCGTGGCAAAGGACCTGCGCCAGATCTCGGCGGCGCTCAAGATGATCACGGACATGGAGCGCATCGGCGACCAGGCCGAGGATATTGCCGAGATCATCACGTTCCTCGGCGGGCGCGGTGCGGAAAACAGTAATCTCCTGCGCGAGATGGCACGCTCGACCATCAAGATGGTGACCGAGAGCGTGGACGCCTATGTCAAGCACGACACAGCGCTTGCCGACCAGGTCATCGCCGAGGACGACACCGTGGACGACTATTTCGCGCGCGTGAAGAAGGACCTCATCAAGCGCATCGCGCAGGACCCTGATGATGGTGAATTCGCACTCGACCTGCTGATGATCGCCAAGTATTTTGAGCGCATCGGCGACCATGCGACGAACATCGCCGAATGGGTCATTTTCTCTGTGACAGGAGAGCATAAGGAGGGGTAAAGTATGATCTGGTGCGTGGAAGACGATGCCAGTATCCGCGATATCGAGGTATATGCCCTGCAATCGACCGGCTTTGAGGCCAAGGGCTTTGAAGACGGTACCTCGTTCTGGGAGGCGCTGCGCACGGGAAGACCCGAGCTTGTCGTGCTCGATGTGATGCTCCCCGGCATCGACGGGATGGAGCTGCTGCGCCGCATGCGCGCGGACGCGGCGCTTTCCGATATCCCTGTCGTCATGGCGACGGCCAAGGGCGCGGAATACGACAAGATCCGCGGTCTCGACCTCGGTGCGGACTACTATCTGACAAAGCCGTTCGGCGTGATGGAGCTCGTCTCCTGCGTCAAAGCGGTGCTGCGCCGCTGCGGCACGAAGACGGCAGCCCAGCTGCGCTGCGGCGGGCTGGTGCTCGACGAAGAGAGCCACACCGTCACGGCGGATGAAGAGAGCGTCGCGCTGACATACAAGGAATTCGAACTGCTGCGCCTGTTCCTCTCGCATCCCGGCACGGCGTTTTCGCGCGACCAGCTCATGGCGGACGTGTGGGGCACGGACTACTGCGGCGAGACGCGCACGGTGGACATGCACATCCGCACGCTGCGGCAGAAGCTCGGCGCGTACGGCGAGAAGATCGAGACCGTGCGCGGCGTGGGCTACCGGATGGAGGGCAAGGCATGACAAAAAAGATCTTTCACTCCATCCTGCTTGTGGCGGGCACGGTGCTGCTGGCGAGCCTGCTCGTCATCATGGGCTGCCTGTACGAATACTTCGGGAGCGTCGAAAAAAAGCAGCTGCGTGACGAGCTGGAGCTTGCCGCCGTCGCCGTGGAGAAAAACGGGACGGAGTATCTCTCTCAGCTCTCCTCCGAGCGCTACCGCCTGACGTGGATCGAAAACGACGGTACGGTGCTCTACGACACCGTGACCGACGCCGAAAGCCTTGAAAATCACGCTGACCGCGTGGAGGTCAAGCAAGCGCTGGAATACGGCGAGGGCGAGAGTACGCGCTATTCCTCGACGCTGCTGCAAAAGACGATGTACTGCGCGGAAAGGCTCGCGGACGGGAGTGTGCTGCGCATTTCGATGAGCCGTGCGACGGCGGGTGTGTTGCTCGTCGGCATGGTGCAGCCCATTTTAGTGGTGCTGATCGTGGCGCTGATCCTGTCCTCTGTTTTAGCCAAGAGCCTGTCGCGCCGCATCGTCCAGCCGCTCAACAAGCTGGACCTTGAGCACCCGCTTGAAAACGATGCCTATGAAGAGCTCGCCCCGCTGCTCGGGCGCATCAACCGCCAGCACTTGCAGATCGACGAGCAGATGGACGAACTTCAGCGCCAGCAGACGGAATTTTCGCAGATCACAAGCAGCATGCGCGAAGGGCTTGTGCTGCTCGATGAAAAAGAGCATGTGCTGAGTATCAACCCCGCGGCGGAAAAGCTCTTCGGCACGGACGAGAGCTGCGTCGGGCAGGACTTTTTGACCATCGACCGCAGCCACGACATGAGCCTTGCCATCGAGCGCGCCATGGACGAGGGGCACAGTGAGGCGCGCGTGGAGCGCGGCGGCCGTATCTGGCAGTTTGACGTCAGCCGCATCGGCGCAAGCGGCGCGGCGGTCGGCGCTGTGTTGCTGGCTTTCGACATCACCGAGCGCGAGACAGCGGAGCAGACGCGCCGTGAATTCACGGCGAACGTGTCGCACGAGCTCAAAACGCCGCTGCAAGGCATCATCGGCAGCGCGGAGCTGCTGGAAAACGGCATGGTGAAGCAGGAGGACGTCCCCCGCTTCGTCGGCCACATCCGAAAAGAAGCGCAGCGCCTTGTCACGCTGATCGGCGACATTATCCGCCTGTCCCAGCTCGACGAGGGCGACGAAATGCCGCGCGAGACGGTCGACCTGCTCACGCTTTCGCAGGAGGCGGCGGACGATCTTAAGACCGCGGCGGCGGAGAAGCACATCGCGATTGCCGTCGAGGGCGGGAGCGAGACCATCGGAGGCGTACGGCGGCTTTTGTACGAGGTCATCTATAACCTCTGCGATAATGCCATCAAGTACAACGTCGAGGGTGGCAGCATGAAGGTAAGCGTCGGCGAGCGGGACGGCAAGGCGTTCGTCTCCGTGGCCGATACGGGCATCGGCATCGCGCCGGAGCACCAGAGCCGCATTTTCGAGCGCTTCTACCGCGTGGACAAGAGCCACTCGAAGGCAAGCGGCGGCACGGGCCTCGGCCTTTCTATCGTCAAGCACGCCGTGCAGTACCATCACGGTACAGTCGAGCTTCATAGCGAGGAGGGCAAGGGCACGACGATCTGCATCCTGCTGCCGAAGGAGTAAGTGAATAGTAAGAGAGCCGCAGGCACAGCCTGCGGCTCTCTTGTTAGTTTGCCGATTCTCAATAATTCTCCGCGTGGACTTCGAAGTAGCTCTGGGGGTGGTTGCAGGTGGGGCAGACGTCGGGGGCTTTGGTGCCGACGACGATGTGGCCGCAGTTGCGGCACTCCCAGACCTTGACCTCGCTCTTTTCAAAGACCTTGGCGGTCTCGACGTTGCGCAGCAGCGCGCGGTAGCGCTCTTCGTGATGGCGCTCGATCTCGCCAACGAGGCGGAACTTCTGCGCCAGCTCGGGAAAGCCCTCTTCCTCTGCGGTCTTGGCGAAAGAATCGTACATGTCGGTCCACTCGTAGTTTTCGCCCTCAGCGGCGGAGAGCAGATTGTCGGCGGTGGAGCCGATGCCCTGGAGCTCTTTGAACCACATCTTGGCGTGCTCCTTTTCGTTGTCCGCGGTCTTCTGGAAGAGCGCGGCGATCTGCTCATAGCCCTCTTTCTTGGCCGTGGAGGCGAAGAAGGTGTACTTGTTGCGCGCCTCGGATTCGCCCGAGAAGGCGGTGCGCAGGTTCTGCTCGGTTTTGGTGCCGGAATACTTGTTGGTCTTCATGGTGAAATTCTCCTTTTTCTCTCAAAATTTAATGCTCTTCCTGCGCTTTGCGGCAGGCGGGGCAGAGATAGTGAATGCGAAGGTCGTAGGACTGGATGCGCGCGCCGAGCGCGGCTTCGATGTTGTGCGTCAGGTCGGTGAACTTGAAGTCTGCGAGCGCGCCGCAGCGGGTGCAGATCAGGTGATCGTGGCGCGTGGTGTTGTCGTAGCGGTCGGGCGCGCCGGGCTGCGACAGGCGGATGAGTTTGCCGTCCGCTACAAGCGCGTTGAGGTTGTTATACACCGTAGCTTGCGCGATTTTGGAATTTTCCTGCTTCATTTGCAGAAAAATCTGCTCGGCGGTCGGGTGCTCGGTGGAGCACAGGACGAGATCGAGAATCTGCTGGGCGTACTTGGTCATGCGTTTCTCCTTAATAAGAATTAGAATAATTCTTATTATAGGGATAAAAATAGAGTTGTCAAGCAAAAAATCAAAAATAGTTTGCGTCATGCGCGCACACGCTCCGGCATACCCTTTATGGAAAAGGGGGAATGAGATGGACCAGATGATAGCATTCCTGGGCGGCGACGCGCGCATGCGCCTGCTTGCCCAGATGATGGCTGCGGAGGGGTACGACGTCTGCTCGTGGGAGCTGACCGGTGCGCCGAATGAACGGGCGCTGTGCGACGCACTGAAAGCAGACATCATCGTCCTGCCGCTGCCGGCGGAGAAAAACGGCTATTTGAGCGGCACAGAGCTCACGATGGAGAGCCTGCTGCGCTCGCTGCGGCGCGAGCACCGCATTTTCGCGGGCAATGTGGGAAACGACGCGTCAACGCTCGCGCAGTCGTTGGGGCTTACGATCACGGACTACTTTGCCTCGGAAGAGCTGAGCGTGCGCAACGCGATCCCGACGGCGGAGGGGGCCATCGAGGCGGCGATGAAGCACACGAGTGTCACGCTGCACGGCACGCCATGCCTCGTGCTCGGCTTTGGCCGCATCGGAAAGGTGCTCGCGCACGATCTGAGCGCGCTGGGAGCGAAGGTCAGCGTCAGCGCGCGCAAGCGGTCGGACCTTGCGTGGATCGACGCGTTCGGCTACGCGCCGCTGCACACGAACCGCCTCTCCGGCACGCTGGGGGAATTCCGCGTGGTGTTCAACACCGTGCCGCATCAGGTATTGGACGAAGCGCTCCTTGCCGAGCTGCCGCCGGACTGCCTGCTCATCGAGCTTGCGAGCGCGAGCGGCTTTGACATGGACGCGGTCGAAACGCTGCGCCTTTCGTATCTCAAGGCAGGGGGACTGCCCGGGCGCGTCGCGCCAGAGACGGCGGCGCGGGCCATCAAAAAGACGTTATGTCGACTCATCAAGGAGGAAGCATGAAGATCGGATTTGCCTTTTGCGGCTCGTTCTGCAACCATCCCGAGCTGCTGAAACTCTACGAGGACATCGCGCGCGAGCACGAGATCGTCCCGATTTTGTCGGAAAATGCGGCGAAGTATTCCACGCGCTTCGGCACGGCGGAGGACTTCGTCACCCGCGTGGAGGCGCTGGCGGGGCGGAAGGCCGTGCGCAATATTGTCGAAGCCGAGCCCCTCGGCCCGCAGGGGGCGATGGAAGTGCTCGTCATCGCGCCCTGCACGGGAAACACGCTTGCCAAGCTCGCCCACGGCATCACGGACGGCGCGGTGACGATGGCGGTAAAGGGGCACCTGCGCAACGGCAAGCCCGTTGTGCTTGCCATTGCGACGAATGATGGCTTATCCGCGAGCGCGCCGAACATCGCGGTGCTGCTGAACCGCAAGAACTACTATTTTGTCCCCTTCGGGCAGGACAACGCCGAGGCGAAGCCCACGTCGCTGATCGCGGACTTCCGCAAAATTATCCCGACGGCCGAGGCGGCGCTGGAGGGAAGACAAATTCAGCCGATTTTGCTGTGAAACAAAAAAAGGCAGGAATTTCCTGCCTTTTTTGCGATGTAACAATAAACTTGCGCGCGATTTTTATCAATGCTCACTGAACTTGCTTGAAAAATCCCCCTCGCTTCTTTATACTTTGCCATAGAGAGAAGAGAGGAGGGAGCGCGAATGGACGAAAACCTGCGCGAGGCAACAGAGCTTCCGGAGAGCGGAGGGACTGCGCCGAACGAAGAGAATGAGCCCGAGACGAAGAGCATCCGCTTTGTGCCCAGCGCCTATGACCCGCGCGGCATCGAGCAGTGGCTTTCCGAGCGCGCGGCGGAGGGGAAGCTCCTGCTCCGCTACGACGATTTTGTGATCGGCGAGCCGCGCGAATGCCGCTATCACCTGGAACCCGCCGCGGACGATGACGACCCCGACGAGCTGTTGCGCGAAAAGCGCGCCCGCCTGGGCTGGGAGTACGTCTGCCGGACGAAGGACGGCATCTTCTATATCTGGCGCGGCGACAAGGCCGCGCGTGCGCCCTCGCCGCGCCCCTGCACGGATAGCTACGGCTACCGGCGGCTGCGCAAAAAGATGCGCCGCAGCTATTTTCTGCCGCTGCTCTATCTGGTGATGGACGCGGGGCTCATTTTTCTTGTGTTTTACGCGTGGAGTATCCCGCTGCTGTCGCTGCTCACGATGCCGAAGAATGATGTGATTCAAGGCGTTTCGCTACTCCTTGGCAGCATCATCGGTATGTCCAGCGGCGCACAGGAGAGGAAAGAGATGCGCACGCTCAAACGCGCGATGGAGGACTGCGAGTATGTGGAGCAGATGCCGCGCAACCGCTGGGCGGGAGTGGATCGCGCGCTCTCGCTCATTGTCGTTGTGCTGATGGTCGCGGTGCTCTTCGGAAAAGGGGGATACAGCAAGTACGGCGATGACTATGACGAGCCGACGCTGCCCTATCTTCGCGCCGAAGAGCTCGGCGGCGATCCGTTCGACTGGTGCTATCAGCGAGATCTTTCGACGCCGCTCGGCGGGCATGTGTATTCTGTCGGCGAAACGCCGTATGCGGGAATGATCGACGGCTGGGAGCAGCTGAGCACAGAGGTAGACTTCTACGCCCCGCGTATCTCCGCACTGGCAAAGCCCTTGACACATGAGCTGTGGGACTATTTTATGGAAGACGGTGCGCAGACGCTTTCGATTGACGGCTTTGACGAAGCGTACTACGCAGAATTTATCAAACCAAATACCCGGCTTCCAAATGAACGAAGTCCACCAGTTTCTTATCCTGCGCCGCGGGGGAGAGGTGCTTTACTTCCGCACCGAGGCACCCGACAGCCTGCGCGAGCATCTGGACGAATTTGCAGACATTTTTAATCAGTACAGCGAATTAGCATAAAAAGAAGTGCGTTCCTAACGGGAACGCACTTCTTTTTTGCTATCTTGTCACTGCTCTAACTTTTTGAGCTTGTCGAGCTGGCCCTCCAGCGTGGTGAACGCCTCGGGCAGCTGCGCGACGGCGGCGTCCGCGCGCTTGAGCTCGCTCGACACGCTCTCGCAAGTCGCGCCGAGCGTCGAGAGCACCTGCTCGCAGTGCCCTCTGCATGCCGCGATCATTGCCTGCAAACGCTCCCGTGTGGCGGCATCGAGCGCGTCGGCGCGCTCACGGGCGGAGAGCTCTATGTCGGCGATGTGCGCCTTGACGCGGCCGTATTCCTCGACCTGCGGGCGGAGCTCGTCAAGCTCGCTTAAAAGGCGCTTGCGCTCCTGCTCGGCGGCGGAAAGGCGTTCGGCGTGCTGCGCTTCCAGTTCGGCGATGCGCTGCTCGGCAGCCTCCTCTTTGGCTTTCAGCTGGCGGTCGCAGTCGGCCTTGGCGCTCGCGAGCTTCTGCGCGCCCTCTTCGATCTGTGCGCGCAGCTCGGAGATCGTCTCCTGCGCGGCGGTCAGACCCTTTTTGAGCGCGTCCTGCGCGCTGGACGCGGTCGAATAGGACTCGGCGAGCTTGTCACGCTCGCACTCGGCGGCGGCGAGCTTGTCGCGCAGCTCTGCATTCTCGCGGCAGAGGCCGTCGCTCTCCTGCTCGAGCGCTTCGATCTGCTGCTTGCTCTCGAGCGAGGTTTTTTCAATATAACGGATGACGTCATCGCGGTTGAAGCCGCCGAAGACGGAGCTCTTGAAGGTATTTTCCATGTTTCTCCCACCTTTTCCTTTGTCAAAGTTATGGTAACACAAACCCGCCGCGATGACAAGGAAAAAAGCGCGACCTCTTAAGGCTGCGCTTTTACGGTTTTATCGGAGAGGGAAGGAAAAGCTCTTGCCCTTCTTGGTGAAAGTAAAGCTCTCCTGCTCTTCGCCGCCGGCTTTGGTGCAGCGCACGCGCTCGGCGCTCACGCTGCCGCTGATGTCGCTGCAGGTGACGCTGTCGCTTGCGCGGACATTGCCCTTGACCTCGCCGCAGCGGACACTGTCGCTCGCGGACACATCGCCGCTGACATTGCCGCAGGTGACGCTGTCGCTCGCGCGGACATTGCCCTGCACGTCGCCGGTGCAGTGCACGCTGTCGCCCGCCTGCACGCTGCCGCCGATATTGCCGCAGGTCACGTCATCGCCCGCGGACACATCGCCGCCGACGTCGGCGCAGGTCACGCCGTCACCGGCTCTGACGCTGCCGGAGATCGTCGAATCGGTGCAAACGACGGAAAAGTCGCTGTAAATATCCTGCGCCGTGCCGGAAAAGTGCAGCTCGACGGTCTTGCGGATCTCGTCGTATTTGTCGTGGCGGAACAGGCTTCCCTGTTTCGGCTGGAGCAGCCGGTGCCCCTGGAAGAGCACGGCGTGGATGGCGTCGTCATCCTCCCACGGCAGTTCGACCGCGACGGGCAAGATCTGGCTGTCCGCTTCCGCTTTTTGGGCGGTTTTTGCCATGCTTTCGCGTCCAAAGAGCTCGTCGAGGCTGAGCTCCAGCGTGTCGGCCAGCAGCGGCAAAAGCTGCAGGTCGGGGCAGCAGACATCGCCCTCCCACTTTGACACGGCCTGATTGCTCACACCGAGCTTGTTTGCCAGCGCCTCCTGTGTCAGTCCTTTTTCTTTACGGCGGCGCAGAATGCGCGCGCCCATTGTCGATTCTTCCAAGTTGTCTATCCTCCTGCACTGCATTATAATAGTAAAGTGAGCGTTGGAAACGCGATGAGCGGGTGTCCCGCGTCGAACGGGAAGTCAGGCGCCGACGTTTCCCTCATATTCAGGCAGCACATCGCGTGCAAACGCCTGATCGCCGATCGTAACATGTTGGTCCTTCCTTGCCCCGTGCTGCAGCCGCGGCTTTGAATCACCGGTTATGGACTCAGTATAGGGGGCATGGGGAGGATTGACAATGGCGCGGTGGTTGAATCGGGGAAAATCCTTTCCAACCGCCGGTTGGAAAATGAAATTTTCTCTGATTTTTCAAGAAAAACTCAGTGCCGGATGACGGTGATCTCGCCCATATCCTTGGTGTAGTCGACCACATGCTGGAGGAAAAGCTGCGTGATCGTGGAGGGGAGGAAGCCTTTTTTCACGGCGATGCCGATCTCGCGCGACTGCTTGACGTTGAGCGGCAGCACGGCGACATGATAGCGCTCGGGCTTGATGAGCAGGCTGTGCACGATGCTGACGCCAAGTCCCGCCTCGACCATGGACAAGAGCGCGAAGTCGCTCGTCGTGTCGTAGGTGACCTCGGGATGGATGTTGTAATGGTCGAGCAGACGGTTGAACTCGTAGTCTTCGATCTCCATCAGGCGCACGAAGTTCTCGTGCGGCAGCTGCTCGAGCGGGAAGACGGACGCGTCCGCCATCGGGTGATCCTTTGGGAGAATCGCGACCATCGTGTCGTGCAGGATGGGCGTCGTCTCAAAGTCGTTGGAGGCGGGGATGGCAAGAAAGCCGCAGTCGATCGCGCCGCGGCGCAGCCATTCGGAAATTTCATAATACTCGCCAGTCATCAGCTGGATCTGAATGTTGGGGTACGTCTGGTGGAAGTCCTTCAGAATTTCCGGCAGCAGGCTGATGGCAAGGCTTGTAAAGCACCCGAGGCGCAGCGTGCCGGACTGCACGCCGTGCAGCTCGGACACGGCAAAGTTGAGGTCCTCATAGTCCTTGACGATCTCGCGGATCGTGGGCAGGAGCACCATGCCGTCGGAGGAGATCTCGATGCCGGAGTGGTTGCGCGTTAAGAGCTTGACCTGCCAGTCCTGCTCAAGGTCGGAGATCATCTTGCTCACGGCGGACTGCGTATAGCCCAATTCGTTCGCCGCCTGGGTGATGCTGCCGGTCTCCACAGTGCGGAGATAGGCAATATATTTACGAATACTCATTATAAATGCCCTCAATAATCAACAATACCTCAAAGATTCCATTTTGGAATGCGCATATAAAAATATATTCGCTTTTCAAAACTGCTTTTGGATTATACAATATCAACAAAGAAAATTCAATGCCTACACACGGGATTTTCCAAGCAGTACAAAATTGTCAGACAAAATGTCGAATCAACAAGGAGGAAAACAGACATGATCCATTATTCCTGCATCGGTGCTACCGGTTATGTTTGCGGCGAAGTGCTCCGCATGATGGTCAACCACCACGAGGGAGAGCTTGTCAACGTGCTCGATACCTACGGTGTCGGCGATGCCATCTCTACGCATCATCCCGCTCTGCGCGGCTTCTATGATCAGGTCATCATGGACCTCACGGAGGAGAACGTCCGCGAGACCGCGAAGAAGAGCGATGTCATCATGATCCAGGTCCCCTCTGGCGACGTGGCCAAGTGGGCGGAGATCGTGCTCGCTGAGGACTGCGCCATCATCGATATCGGCGCTGACATCCGCTTCCGCGATGTCGACGTCTGGGAGAAGTGGTACGGCCAGAAGCACCCCGACGCCAAGATGACCCACGACGCTGTTTATTGCATCCCTGAGGTCATGCGCGACCTTGCCAAGGGCAAGAAGCTCATCGCCAACCCCGGCTGCTATCCCACTGCTTCCACCCTCGGCCTCCAGCCCATGCTCAAGACCGGCCATATCGTTGACAACACCATCGTCATCGATGCCAAGAGCGGCTACACCGGCGCAGGCCGCCGTCCCGCCCTCAACAAGCTCCTCACTGAGGCGGAGAACAACTTCTGCGCTTACGCCCTCGGCGGCGGCCACCGCCACACGCCCGAGATCGAGCAGAACATTGCCTACATCACCGGCAAGGATCTGATGAAGCCCGAGACCTGGCAGTACATCAACTTCCAGCCGCACCTGACTCCCCAGATCCGCGGTATCGAGGTCACCATCTACGCAACTTGCGACAAGGACTTCACCAACGAGGAAGTTTACGAGCTCTACAAGGACTTCTACAAGGATGAGCCCTTCGTCAAGGTCTTCCCGGCGAGCCTGCCCGTTCAGACCAAGTGGGTCTACGGCACGAACTTCTGCGAGATGACCCCGACCTTCGACGCGCGTACCCACCGCCTGATCGTCTCCTCCGTGATCGACAATATCGGCAAGGGCGCAGCCGGCCAGGCCATCCAGAACATGAACCTCATCATGGGCCTGCCCGAGACCACCGGCCTCATGATGCCCCCGATGTATCCGTAATTTTCGGTTCGACGAGTTTCGACCCGATTTAGGCAAGAATGCTGCTAAACTAACGTTAAGAGAGGAGATCCCCCCACATGTCCAATCTGAAAAAGATCGAGGGCGGCGTTACCACGCCGCAGGGCTTCACTGCCGGCGCGGTCTACACCGCCATCAAAAAGCGCGAGAATAAGAAGCCCGACGTCGCTGTTCTCTACTCCGACCTGCCCTGCTCCTGCGCGGCCTGCTTCACCACGAACAAGTTCTGCGCAGCTCCGGTCATCCTTGACCGCGAGATCCTGAAAAAGGGCAAG
>OBAO01001401.1_pt1 | contig 14168 bp, 10 predicted proteins | sample 1517541 | NCBI WGS metagenome assembly OBAO01 (sample SAMN04571698, study PRJEB22368) | human gut metagenome | biome: human gut; material: stool | host: Homo sapiens | place: Luxembourg | collected 2012-08-10
GACCACAGGCACCTGAAGCCTGCGCGTCTGCCAATTCCGCCACTCCTGCATTTCATATATCAGATGTCATTCACGACAACTGCCTAATTAGAATACATCATATGTTACGAAATGTCAACAGCTAAATTCAAAATATTTGCAAAATAAAATGCTAACTCAGGACATGCGCCATTTTTCTTCTCCTGCTTATTATAAAGCAGGGGGGATGTGACTTGGAATATAGGGGAATTGATGTTTCTTCCTGGCAGGGAGTAATCGACTGGAAAAAAGTGGCTGATCATGGAACTGAATTTGCAATTATACGCATCACGGAAGCCGGAAATGCTATAGACCGTTATTTTGAACGAAATTATGCCGGATGCATGGAATACAGAATTCCAACAGGTGTATATAAATTTTCTTATGCATTGTCAATCGATGAAGTACGAAGAGAAGCAGAAAAGGTAATTGAAGTTTTAAAGGGGCGGAAATTACAGTTCCCAGTATTTCTTGATCTGGAATACAGCAATCAGCGTAGACTGGGAACAGAAATGATCGCACGTCTGGCAGATGCATTTCGAAGGATCATTGTAGATGCCGGATATCGGTTTGGAATCTATTGTAATCTGGATTGGTATCGTAATGTGATCAGTGAAGAACTCAAAAAATATGATTTCTGGATCGCACGATATCCGGTGGATGATAATGGTACATTAATTGAGAGATACCGGCCAGATATAGGCGTAGGATGGCAGTATACCAGCAAAGGACGGATTCCGGGAATAGAAGGATATGTAGATAGAGATGTTTTTTACAAAAACTATGTAGCAGAAGAACCTTCTGATAAAGAAAAGCTGAGTAAAGAACCCAAATTTGTAGGGAAAGTTACGGCGTCTGCGTTGAATGTACGTACCGGAGCCGGAACGGAATATCCGAATCTAAGAGAATATCCACTGTTGAAAAGAGATAATCTTATAGATGTATGTGATACACGTGAGGCTATCGATGGAACAAAGTGGTATTATGTGCGAATTGCCGGAAAATATTTTGGGTTTGTGGCGGCGAGATATATCAGATGTGAGATGACTCCCACCTCTGTAGGTGGCGAGCAACAAATCAGTATCAATGGTGGGAGTCAATCCCCCATCTGATATAGCCTCCGGCAGGATTGCAGAGGCATTCTTGAAAGAAAGACAATAAAAAAAGAATGCAGGAGATGGGACTTGAACCCACACGATCTTGCGACCACAGGCACCTGAAGCCTGCGCGTCTGCCAATTCCGCCACTCCTGCATTTCACTATAAATCAGTCAGTCTCGCTGACTGCCTAATTATCATACCTCATAGAAAAAGAAATGTCAACATAGAATTTGAAATTTTTTAAATTACATTTTCAACTTAGACAATTTGCCAAAACAAAGTTTTTTAGAACAACTTAATTATTTTTAGCACTTTAACCTGTTGAAAAAAGGAAACGCTTATGATACAATCTTGAAGATTTAGATAAAAACAGAAAGGGAGATTATATGAAAGCATTTCTGATATTAGAAGATGGCCATGTGTTCAAAGGAACCAGTATTGGTTCAACAAGAGAAGTCATTAGTGAGATCGTTTTTAACACATCCATGACCGGATATCTCGAAGTAATGACTGACCCATCGTATGCAGGACAGGCTGTCTGCATGACTTATCCTTTGATTGGAAATTACGGAATCTGTTATGAGGACCAGGAATCCAGGAAACCTTGGATCGATGGTTTTATTGTTCGTGAATTATCCCGTATCCCAAGTAACTTCAGAAGCGTGGATACGATTCAGCATTTTCTTGAAAAGCATGATATACCTGGTATTGCCGGTATTGATACTCGTGCTCTCACAAAAATTCTTCGTGAAAAAGGTACCATGAATGGTATGATCACAGTCAACGAAAATTATGATTTAGATGAAATAATCCCCCGTTTAAAAGCATATACAACTGGAAAAGTAGTTGAAAACGTTACATGCAGTGAGAAGGAAGTACTGAAAGGAAACGGACCGAAGGTTGCTCTTATGGATTTTGGTGCAAAACGCAATATTGCACGTTCTCTGAATGAAAGAGGCTGTCAGGTAACGATTTATCCGGCACTTACATCTGCTGAAGAAATCCTTGCAGACCATCCGGATGGAATCATGCTCAGCAACGGACCTGGAGACCCGAAGGAATGCACTACTATTATAGAAGAAATCCGCAAACTTTATGCGTCAGATGTACCAATTTTTGCAATCTGCCTCGGACATCAGCTGATGGCACTTGCTACAGGCGGTGATACACATAAAATGAAATACGGACACAGAGGAGGCAATCATCCGGTTAAGGATCTTGCAACAGGACGTGTTTATATTTCATCTCAGAACCATGGATACGTGGTTGATGCGGAAGCCCTTGAGAAAAAAGGTATTGCAAAACCTGCATTTGTCAATGTAAACGATGGTACAAACGAAGGAATGGCTTATGAAGGCAAAAACATCTTCACGGTACAGTTCCATCCGGAAGCCTGCCCTGGACCGCAGGACTCCAGCTACCTGTTTGACAGATTTATGGAAATGATGGGAGGAACAGATCATGCCGAGAAATAAAGATATACATAAAGTTCTTGTAATTGGATCCGGTCCGATTATCATCGGCCAGGCAGCAGAGTTTGACTACGCTGGTACACAGGCATGCCGTTCTCTGAAAGAAGAAGGCATGGAAGTTGTTCTTCTGAACTCCAACCCTGCTACGATCATGACAGACAAAGACATTGCAGATAAAGTTTATATTGAGCCTCTTACTGTAGAGGTTGTAGAGCAGCTGATCCTTAAAGAAAAACCGGACAGCGTACTGCCGACACTGGGGGGCCAGGCAGGTCTGAACCTTGCAATGGAACTGGAAGAAAAAGGTTTTCTCAAAGAACATAATGTGCGCCTGATCGGTACCACAGCAGAGACGATCAAGAAGGCTGAAGACCGTCAGGAATTCAAAGACACCATGGAAAAAATCGGTGAGCCGGTTGCTGCTTCTAAAGTCGTAACAACAGTAGAAGATGGTGTGGCTTTTACCAAAAAGATAGGATATCCGGTCGTTCTCCGTCCGGCTTACACACTTGGTGGAAGTGGCGGTGGTATCGCTAATAACGAATACGAACTGAGAGAAATCCTCGAGAATGGTCTCAGACTTTCCCGTGTAGGAGAAGTTCTTGTAGAACGTTGTATCGCGGGATGGAAAGAAATCGAATACGAAGTAATGCGTGACAGTGTAGGAAACTGTATTACTGTCTGCAACATGGAAAACATTGACCCGGTTGGTGTACATACAGGTGACTCTATCGTAGTTGCTCCATCTCAGACACTGGGTGACAAAGAATATCAGATGCTTCGTACATCAGCACTGAATATCATCACAGAACTTGGTATCACAGGTGGATGTAACGTACAGTATGCACTGCATCCGGAAAGTTTCGAATACTGTGTTATCGAAGTAAATCCTCGTGTAAGCCGTTCTTCTGCACTGGCAAGTAAAGCTACCGGTTATCCGATTGCCAAAGTTGCAGCGAAGATTGCGCTTGGATATACACTGGATGAAATTCCGAATGCCATTACAGGAAAAACATATGCAAGTTTCGAGCCAATGCTTGACTATTGTGTAGTTAAAATTCCGAGACTTCCATTTGATAAATTCATCACTGCCAAGAGAACACTGACTACTCAGATGAAAGCTACCGGTGAGGTTATGAGTATCTGCCATAATTTCGAAGGTGCACTTATGAAAGCTATCCGTTCTCTGGAGCAGCATGTAGACAGCCTGATGTCCTATGACTTCACAGGCCTGGATGAGGATGAACTGATTGAAGAACTGGCAGTTGTAGATGACCGTCGTATCTGGAAGATTGCGGAGGCAATCCGAAGAGATATTTCCAAAGAATATATCCACAGAATCACTAAGATCGACAGATGGTTTATTGACAAAATTGCAATTCTGGTAGAGATGGAACAGGCTCTGAAGACACAGCCGCTTACAGAAGAACTTCTTCTTGAAGCAAAACGCATGGAATTCCCGGATTATGTGATCGCAAATCTTTGCGGAAGAACAGAAGCAGATATCAAAGCTCTCCGTCAGGGGTATAAGATCACAGCAGCTTACAAGATGGTAGACACCTGTGCAGCTGAGTTTGCTGCCGCAACACCATATTACTATTCTGTGTATGGCGGCCCGGATACAGAAAATGAAGCAGTTGCTGCCCATGATAAGAAAAAAGTTCTTGTTCTTGGTTCTGGACCGATCCGTATCGGACAGGGTATCGAATTTGACTTCTGTTCTGTACATTGTACATGGGCATTCAAAAAAGAAGGCTATGAGACAATTATTGTAAACAATAACCCGGAAACTGTCAGCACAGACTTTGATATTGCAGATAAGCTGTATTTCGAGCCATTGACACCGGAAGATGTGGAGAACATCGTAAATATTGAAAAACCGGACGGAGCAGTTGTGCAGTTCGGTGGACAGACTGCCATCAAGCTTACAGAAGCACTGATGAAGATGGGAGTCAAGATCCTTGGAACATCTGCAGAAGATGTTGATGCTGCAGAGGACCGTGAGCTCTTTGATGAGATCCTTGAAAAATGTGAGATCCCGAGACCGAAGGGACAGACTGTATTCACAGCAGAGGAAGCTAAAAAGGCTGCCAACGAGTTAGGATATCCGGTACTTGTTCGTCCTTCATATGTTCTTGGTGGACAGGGCATGCGTATTGCAGTCAGTGACGAGGATGTAGAGGAATATATCGGAATCATCAATCAGATTGCACAGGAACATCCGATTCTGGTTGACAAATACCTGATGGGTAAAGAAATCGAAGTCGATGCAGTTTGTGATGGAGAGGATATCCTGATTCCTGGTATCATGGAGCATATTGAACGTGCTGGTATCCATTCCGGAGACAGTATTTCCGTATATCCGGCACAGACGATCAGCCAGAGAGCAAAAGATACAATTGCTGAGTATACACGTCGTCTTGCAAAAGCACTTCATGTAGTTGGTATGATCAATATTCAGTTTATTGTATGTGGCGAAGAAGTATATGTTATCGAAGTAAATCCGCGTTCCAGCCGTACAGTACCATACATCAGTAAGGTAACCGGAATCCCGATCGTACCGTTAGCAACGAAAGTGATCCTTGGATACAAGCTCAAAGATATGGGATATACGCCAGGGCTTCAGCCGGAAGCAAAACATATCGCGATCAAGATGCCGGTATTCTCCTTCGAGAAGATCCGTGGCGCTGATATCAGCCTTGGACCAGAGATGAAGTCCACAGGTGAATGTCTTGGTATTGCAGAGAACTTCAACGAAGCTCTGTACAAAGCATTTATCGGAGCCGGAATCAAACTTTCGAAGTATAAGAACATGATCATCACTGTCAAAGATGAAGATCAGCAGGAAGTTGTTCCGATCGCAAGGCGTTTTGAGGCACTTGGATACCGTATCTATGCAACAAGAGGCACAGCAAGAGTCCTCAAAGAAAATGGAATCAAGGCAATCCGTACTAACAAACTGGAACAGCCGGCGCCGAACCTTATGGACCTTATTCTGGGACATAAGATCGATGTTGTTATTGATACACCTCCACAGGGTGTGGAACATCAGAAAGACGGTTTCGTGATTCGGCGAAATGCGATTGAGACAGGCGTTAATGTCCTTACCAGTCTGGACACCGCAGAGGCGCTTGTAACCAGTCTTGAGAATACAGACCTTCACAATCTGACACTGATCGATATTGCAACGATCGCAAGCAGATAATCGAATAAAAATGATTTACTGACCGGAGAAGCCGCAGAAGTTTCTCCGGTCTTGTATGTTGCAGAAAAGAAAAGTTAACCCAAATTTAAACTTTGAATTAAAATGTATGGAAAGGTTTACGAACCACCGAAACTGTAATATACTGATACATGAAAAATAAAACAGAGAGGAAAAGAAACATGAGTGTTTTGGAGTTTATAAAAGTTGTGATCCTCGGCATCGTAGAGGGTATTACTGAGTGGCTTCCAATCAGCAGTACCGGTCATATGATCCTTGTAGATGAGTTTATCAAGATGGATATGACCACAGAATTTAAGGATTTTTTTCTGGTAGTTATTCAGCTGGGGGCAATCCTTGCGGTTGTTGTCCTGTATTGGAGTAAGCTGTGGCCATTTTACATACGACAGATACCCAAGAAGAAAAAAGCACAGATTGCACGTAAGAATCCGTTTTCTCGCATTGTGCTGACTTTTGTGGAGAAGTTCTGTGATAAAGATAAATGGATTTTGTGGTTTAAGATTATAGTGGCATGCATCCCGACTATCGTGATCGCGCTTCCATTCAATGATTTTATCGAAGAGAAATTTAATAACTATGTAGTGGTTGCAATTGCACTTATCGTTTATGGTGTGATTTTTATCATTGTAGAAAATTACAATAAACGAAGAAAACCAATCTGTACATCTCTTGAAGATCTGAGTTTTGCCACGGCATTCAAGATTGGTATTTTTCAGGTATTATCTGTTATTCCGGGAACATCCCGTTCCGGTTCCACGATTATTGGAGGTATCCTTGTTGGTACTTCAAGAACGGTTGCAGCAGAATTTACCTTTTTTCTGGCAATTCCGGTTATGTTCGGAGCGAGTCTGCTGAAACTGGTAAAATTCGGCTTCACATTCACTCCGGCAGAGGTTCTTACACTGGTCACCGGCGTTGTGGTTGCATTTTTTGTTTCTATTATCGCCATCAAATTCCTGATGGGATATATTAAGAAACATGATTTCAAGGCTTTTGGCTGGTATCGTATCGTACTTGGTGTTCTTGTGCTGGGCTATTTTGTAGGAAAAAATTTCCTTGGATAATTGAATATAGAAATGAATCAAATTCTGACCAGGCTGCTGTAAAATATTGTTATGGCAGCCTGATTTCGTTGCTGTTCATTCCGTTCACAGCACTTGGCCAAAATGCATTTTAAATCACCTACGGTGATGGCATTTTGACCTGTATGTCTCGGGATTTTGTCATATATATGACAAAACACCTCGCGGAATATTGACTTATGAACACTGATTTGACTTTTAAGAGCATACATGGGATAATAAAAAGAACTATAGAAAATAAAAAATGAAATAGAACGGTCTTCAGACCGGAGAGGATGGTAAATAATGAAAGCAAAACATATAATGCTCGTACTTGGCATGACAATGATACTTACCTTTACAGGATGTGGTTCTTCAAAACCGGTTGTTGAAGTGACACCGACTCCGGCAGCAACACCGACACCGACAGAAGTTCCGGTAACAGTAACACCGGTACCGACATCCACACCGGCTCCGAAAGTGATTGGAGTTAAAACTTCTCAGGCGAAATATATTTATATGACCAATAAGCTGGAGGATGATATCAGAGAAATCTATCTGATGACTTCAGGTGGGGATGACTGGGGCAAGAACCTGATTCCGGCAGAAGCTTCTGTAAAAGCATCTGAACAGGTACAGATGTTCTATACTCCGGATGACACAGCTGTTTCTTCAGATAGTACAGATGAATCAACAGATACAACAACTACAACTGTATATGATATGAAGATCGTTACTGCAAAAGGAGATGTTTACCAGATTTACAGCATTGATCTCAGTGATATGGAAAAAGCATCTCTTGCTTATGATGAAGAAAGCTCCACAGCATATCTTACATACACAAGTCTTGCAGACAAGTCTGAAAAAGATACAAAGGGCAACTCACAGCAGACAGCATCCTCTGATGAATCCGATGACAGTGATACAGAAACTTACAGTAGTGATGACAGCAGCGATGACAGTAGTTATGACAGTGGCTCTTCGGACAGTAGTAGCTATGACAACAGCAGTGACGACAGCAGTGATGACAGTAGTTATGACAGTAGTTCTTCGGATAACAGTGGTTATGATGATGGCAGCAGCTATGATGACAGTGACGACTATGATGACGGAAGCGATGATTATGTTGATGAGGGAAATGATTCAGATTCCTATGACAGTGGCAGTGATGACTGGAACTACTAAAATATTTTGAGGTTCTATAAAAAAATTCTATTGCAAATTGCAGCTGTTAAATTGATTTGAATTTTTATTACAGTTAAAATATTAGCATGAATATTGAACAACATTTGAGAGAAAAGAAGGGAGATATATTCATGAAGAAAAAAATATTAACTGTAATGCTGGCTGGCGTTATGGCAGCAGGAATGAGTGCAGGAAGTGTACAGGCTGCAACAACAGAGGATGCAAGTGGTGATCTGTATGTATTTATTGCAGCAAGCCTTGCAAATGCAATGGATGAGATCCAGAAAGATTTTAATGAAGAGTATTCGGATGTTAATATTCTTTTCAATGCAGACAGTTCAGGTACATTACAGACACAGATCGAAGAAGGTTCCAGATGTGATATCTTCTTTTCAGCAGCAACCAAACAGATGGATGCGCTGGTAGATGAGGAACTGGCCAAGAAAGACTCTGTGGTAGATCTCCTGGAGAACAAAGTTGTTCTGATCAAACCAAAGGATGGAGAAACAAAAGTTACAGGTTTCGAAAATATCACAGATGCGAAGAACATTGCGCTTGCGGGCGAGGATGTACCGGTTGGACAGTATTCCCGTGAAATCTTCAAAAACCTTGGCATCGAAGACGATGTTAACAAGATGGAGATCAATGAAGGCAAGAATGTAACAGATGTGCTTGCATCTGTCAGCGAGGGAAGTAACGAAATCGGTATCGTTTATGCAACAGATGCTACATCCGTTGCAGACAAAGTAGATGTTATCGCAGAAGCTCCGGAAGGTTCTCTGGAAACACCGGTTCTTTATCCGGTGGGACTTACTGTAGACGCAGAGGCATCTGACGAAGAAGCAGCTGCTGCAGATGCATTTCTTGAGTACCTGCAGACGGATGATGCCATGAAAGTATTTGAAGAGTATGGGTTTGCCGCATATAAAGCAGATGATAAGAAAGAAGAAACTGCAGAAGATGCAAAGGAAGACAAAACCGAAGAAACAGATACTGCAGAAGAAGCTAAATAATTATCGATTACATATAAAAGGGGCGGCATATATGTCAGCCCCTTTTTGTACATACAAAAGGAAAGAAAAGAATGGAATTTTTACAGGAAATAAACTGGAGTCCATTGTGGATTTCTTTAAAGACCGGAGCAGTGGCTACGACAATTGCCTTTTTTCTGGGAATTTTCTGTGCACGTAAGATTATGAAGATGAAGCCGGTATCGAGAGCAATATGGGATGGAATCCTGACTATGCCACTGGTGCTTCCGCCGACAGTTGCTGGTTTCTTTTTGCTGTTGATCTTCAGTCTCAGGAGACCTTTCGGAAAATTTCTCATGGAGAATTTTGATTTTAAAGTGGTACAGACATGGAAAGGCTGCGTGATCGCTGCTGCAGTGATTGCATTTCCACTGATGTACCGAAATGCAAGGGCTGCTTTTGAACAGGTTGATGTGAATCTGATCTATGCAGGACAGACACTGGGAATGAGTGATCGCAGAATTTTCTGGAAAGTGATCGTTCCGGCGGCTGCGCCGGGAATTGCATCTGGAACTGTTCTGGCATTTGCACGAGCAATTGGTGAGTATGGAGCGACTTCCATGCTTGCAGGAAACATTCTTGGTAAGACTCGTACAGTGTCCGTTGCAATTGCAGCAGAAACTTCGGCTGGAAATTATGATATAGCCGGGTTCTGGGTTGTGGTAATCGTAGTGATCTCGTTTGTGATCGTGGCACTGATCAATATTGTCTCAGGGCGGGGCATGAAGAGTAGAAGGTGGATCTGATGGCAATACAGGTAAATATAGAAAAGAATTTTAAAGGTTTTTCTCTCAAGTCAGTGTTTGAGAGCAATACATCAGCAACTGGAATCCTCGGTGCATCTGGAAGTGGAAAGAGTATGACACTTCGTTGTATCGCAGGAATTGAGACACCGGACAGAGGCAAAATCGTAATCAATGGAAGAACAGTTTTTGACTCAGAAAAGAAAATCAATCTGAAGCCGCAGGAGCGTCAGATTGGGTACCTGTTTCAGAATTATGCATTGTTTCCGACAATGACAGTAAAAGATAATGTTCTGTGCGGCTATCGTGGTGAGAAGGGACAGAGAGAAGAAAAAGCCAGAGATTTTATGAAAAGATATCAGTTGGAGGGACTGGAAAACCGTTATCCATCACAACTTTCCGGTGGACAGCAGCAGAGAGTTGCTCTGGCAAGAATGATGATCGGTGAGCCGGAAGCGATCCTTCTGGATGAACCTTTTTCTGCACTGGATGGATATTTGAAGGATGTACTGCAAAAAGATATGCAGGAATTTCTAAAACAGTATCAGGGAGATATGCTGATGGTCACACATAGTCGAGATGAGGCTTTCAGATTTTGCAATGAGCTGATGCTTCTAAAAGATGGCAAGACACTGATATTTGGTGATACAAGAAAATTATTTGAACAGCCACAGCTTCTGGAAGCAGCAAGACTGACCGGCTGCAAAAACAGTTCGAGAATTGAACGTATGGGAGAATATCAGGTATTTGCTCTGGACTGGGGAATATCTCTTCGTACAGAGCAGAAGGTGGAACTGGATATGACACATATCGCAATCCGCGGTCACTGGATTCGTCCGTCAGAGAAGGCGGGAGAAAACTGTCTGGTATTTGAAGCGGCAGAGTATGTGGAGACAACCTTTGAACATCAGTATCTGGTGAAAAGTCCGGGAATGGAAGACGGGGCAGTTCTCTGGTGGATGCGCCCGAAAAAAAGTTTTACGGACGAGCATGATAAGAACCTGCCGAAATATCTCTATCTTCCACCTGAACACCTGATGCTCCTGAAATAAAAATGACTCCCCCTCAGGTTCTGTTCTGATATCGCAGATACCGGGACACAAGCATGGCAAGCTTAAAGGTCATAGCATCTTCGAAGGTACGGAGATCAAGTCCAAACCGTTTCTGTATCTTTTCAAAACGATACACAAGCGTATTCCTATGCACATACAACTGTCTGGATGTCTCCGACAGATTCAGATTATTCTCAAAGAAAGTACGGATGATCGCCAGTGTCTCTCCGTCGATGGAATCCAGTGATTCATCTCCGAAAATTTCCTGGATGAACATTTCACAGATGGAAACCGGAAGCTGGTAGAGCAGTCGGCCAATACCGAGAGTGCGATATCCGAAGACATTGCGTTCGGCATAGAAAATTTTACCAATCTCAAGAGCGGTGCGGGCTTCTTTGTATGCATTGGAAAGATCTTTCAGGTCATTTGCCGTGTTGCTGTAAGCAACCCAGGCCTGTGTCATGGCTTCTGTGCCCAGCATATCTACAAGCATATGTGCAATATTTTCCAGATCGTCATATGTTTCTGCAGATGTCAGTTCACGGACGACGATAATGCCACGATTATCGATAGAAGTGATGAAATCATGCGTGCGTGCAGAAAATATATTTTTGATGGTAGCCAAGGCGTGTTCATCCTTGGACTGACGGGTTTCAACGAGAAAGACAGCTCTCCTTGCACTGGAAGAAATATGAAGCTTGCGGGCGCGGTTAAAAGCCTCTACATCAGTATAGTTTCCGAGAAGCAGTTTCTGCATAAAGGCATTTTTGTCATTTTTTTCGGCATAACTTTCCAGGATACTCTCAATCTGGCAGACAGCCAGTTCGCCAATCGTGGAAACAGAATCTTCGCTTCCCCACACAATGAGAAGAAGCTGTTCATTTTTTTCTGTTATTTTGTAGAGACAGCAGGTGGCATTTGACAGACAAAGAGCAGTGCTGTTTCGGAATTCTTCCAGTTTGGATTCTGCTGGAAGGCGGCGGTCACAGGTGGTGACCAAAATGGAATTATCTTCCTGAAGAAGACAGAAATCGAAATGACTGATGCGTTTCCAGTCATCCATATATTTTTGTAGTGTTCTCTGTACTGACATTGAACCATCCTTTCTGAAAATAGTTTTCTGAAAAAAAGACCCGGGGTAAATGCCCCGGGTCTGATATTTTGATTGAATCTTAGTTTGTGATAACCAGTTCGGTATCTTTGTCGAAGAAATGAGTTTTCTCCATGTTGAAATCAAATTTAACCGGATCACCTGTTTTTGCTTTTGTGCCAGGATCAACACGAGCTGTAATCTGAGTTCCGTTTACATCGAAGTACAGGAATACTTCTGCACCAAGAAGCTCGTATACTTTAACAGTAGAAGACATGGAACCGTCAGCTCTGTCTGCAACATCTTCCGGACGGATACCCATAACAACTGTTTTTCCAACATAGCCGCCATCTTTAAGAGCTTTTGCTTTGGCAGCCGGGATAACAAGTTCGTCTTTGCCGATTACTGCAACAAGATCGGAACCTTTTTCTTTGATTTCTGCATCCAGGAAGTTCATCTGCGGGGATCCCATGAATCCAGCTACGAACAGGTTGCCTGGTTTCTGGTACAGATTCTGAGGAGTATCTACCTGCTGAACAACGCCGTCTTTCATAACAACGATTCTGGTACCAAGTGTCATAGCCTCTGTCTGGTCATGTGTTACATAGATGATTGTTGCACCCAGTCTCTGATGAATCTTGGAAATCTCGATACGCATCTGTACACGAAGTTTTGCATCCAGGTTGGAAAGTGGCTCATCCATAAGGAATACCTTAGGATTACGAACGATAGCACGTCCCATAGCAACACGCTGTCTCTGTCCACCGGAAAGAGCTTTCGGTTTACGATCAAGAAGTTTCTCAAGGTCAAGGATTCTTGCAGCTTCACGAACTGCTTTATCAATCTGATCTTTCGGAACTTTACGAAGCTTCAGTCCGAATGCCATGTTATCATATACGGTCATATGAGGATACAGAGCGTAGTTCTGGAATACCATTGCGATATCACGGTCTTTAGGCTCTACATCGTTCATAACTTTGTCACCAATCTTTAATGTACCGCCGGAAATTTCTTCCAGACCGGCAATCATACGAAGTGTAGTAGATTTACCACATCCTGAAGGTCCTACGAAAATGATGAATTCTTTATCTTCGATCTCCAGATTGAAATCTTTAACTGCCTGGAAACCATTTGGGTAAGTTTTGTTAATGTGCTGTAATGATAAGCTTGCCATGATTATTATTCCTCCAAAATTATTTCATATTGTTTTTGCTGATTGATTACTCGTTTCTTTCATCTGTAGATAGTATAGCGAAAAGGAGGGGGGATGGCTAGGGAAGAATCGTACAAAGATTTTTTTCGTTTCTTGTCATTCTGACGAAAAGCCGGAATCAGTATTCGGGGATTCCGTCAAACTGTCAAAAGGCATGAGAAAAACGCAGGACAAAATGACGAAATTCTGTCTGCGTTTTTCAAAATTGGAACTATAGCAGTCCTGGTAAACATAGTTCTTTTTACCACCTGTTACACAAAGTGTATACAAGATTATGGTTTGACTGAATCAAGTCAAAAATCTCTGACAATATGAAGGAACGGATGGGAGAATACGGATATCGGGCTAAAATTACAGGTGGATCAGAGAAAGCAAATCATCAGGAAGCATTTTGCGCAAATTCTGTGTTGACCAGTTCTGCATACGGTGTACGTTCCTTCAGTTCTCCTGCGTCTTCCAGGATATCCTGCAGCAGTTCAAATCCATCCTGCCCGAACACCAGATTTTCTTTCCAGGTATCCTGATCGTAATAACGTTTTACGATGGCTGTGATGGTATCCAGATCTGTTTCAGGGAACTGAGGCTCGATGATTTCTGCAATTTCTTCAGGAGTGTGGCTCTGGACAAAATCCATACCTTTTTGCAGAGCATCAGTAAATTTTTGCATGATATCAGGATTTTTTTCCATATAGCTGGTTCTGGCACTGTAGGAGGTGTATGGTACGTAGCCGGAGTCAACGCCCAGGGATGCCACAACATACCCGGCACCTTGCTTTTCAAGAGCAGTAGCAGACGGCTCAAATTCTACGGTGAAATCGGCTGAATCATCTCCGGTAAAGGCAGCAGCAGTAGCGCCGAAGTCAATGCTCTGGTCAATAGACAGATCTTTCTGAGGGTCAAGGCCATTCTGCTTCAGAATATATTCAAATACCATTTCCGGCATGCCACCTTTGCGTCCGCCCAAAACTTTCCTGCCTTTC
>OBAO01001405.1_pt1 | contig 14122 bp, 9 predicted proteins | sample 1517541 | NCBI WGS metagenome assembly OBAO01 (sample SAMN04571698, study PRJEB22368) | human gut metagenome | biome: human gut; material: stool | host: Homo sapiens | place: Luxembourg | collected 2012-08-10
CTGATCGCAACTCTGGGTCTGCGTAAGTAATTTAAACAGAGGGCAGGTACCGCAAAGGTGCCTGCCTTTTGCTTTTGTATACAAATGGCAGCGGCTGCGTATTGCAGCAGTAAATCGAACGCCTGTGCCCCGAATGCTTTTTCATGGCGCGGACGGCTCACATCAACGGCAGAGATATTCCCCCGGTGGGGGAAATATCTCAAACAAAACCGGATGTGAACGGCACGGACGCTGGATTTATTGCTATGATGCGCGTGCCACCGCCTTTTGGATAGAAAAAATCCGAAAAAACAAGGAGGCAAAAACAATGGCAATTGAATTTGGTTCCCGCAGAGAGACCTTTGAGAACTACAAGGTCTACGAGACCATGCTGGCAGGCCGCCCGTTCAAGGTAGAAATGGGCAAAATGTGCGGTCTGTCCAACGCCAGTGCGCTGATCCGCTACGGTGAGACCTGCGTGATGTGCAATGTGGTCATGAGCCCCAAGCCCCGCGAGGGCGTGGATTTCTTCCCCCTGAACGTGGAGTATGAGGAAAAGCTCTACGCCGCAGGCCGCATCCCCGGCAGCTTTATGCGCCGTGAGGGCCGCCCCGGTGAGCGCGCCATCCTGACCAGCCGCGTGGTGGACCGCCCCATGCGCCCGCTGTTCCCCAAGGAGATGCGCAACGACGTGTGCATCACCATGACCGTCATGAGCCTTGACCCGGACTGCAGCCCCGAGATCGCCGGTATGATCGGCGCTTCTCTGGTGACCGCCGTGTCCGACATCCCCTGGAACGGCCCCATCGGCGGCGTGCAGGTGGGTCTGGTGAACGGCGAGATCGTGCTGAACCCCACCCAGGAGCAGCGCAAGGTGAGCGACCTTGCGCTGACCGTTGCCGCCACTATGGATAAGATCGTGATGATCGAGGCCGGCGCCAACGAGGTGGACGAGGACACCATGCTGACCGCCATCAAGACCGCACACGTTGAGATCAAGAAGATCATCGAGTTCATCAACAAGATCGTGGCCGAGCGCGGCAAGCCGAAGATCGACTTCCAGGTGGTGGGTCTGGATATGGACGTGTTCCACGCCATCCAGAACAAGTACCTGGACGATTTCAAGGCCGCTATGGACACCGACGACAAGAACGTGCGTGACGCAGCCCTGCTGCCCATCATGGACAAGATCGCCGAGGAATACCCCGACCTGTCCGCCGCCGATCTGGATCTGGTAAGCTACAAGATGCAGAAGTTCGTGGTGCGCCGCTGGCTGCTGGATGAGGGCAAGCGCGTGGACGGCCGCGGCATCAACGAGATCCGCCCGCTGGCCGCTGAGGTGGGCATCCTGCCCCGCGTGCACGGCTCCGGTATGTTCACCCGTGGCCAGACGCAGGTGCTTACCACCTGCACGCTGGGCGGCACCAAGGACAACCAGCTGATGGATGACCTGACCGACGAGCAGACCAAGCGCTATATCCACCACTACAACTTCCCGCCGTACTCTGTGGGCGAGGCACGCGCACCGCGCAGCCCCGGCCGCCGCGAGATCGGCCACGGCGCATTGGCTGAGCGTGCTCTGGTGCCGGTGCTGCCCTCCTTGGAGGAGTTCCCCTACACCATCCGCTGCGTGTCCGAGGTGCTCAGCTCTAACGGCTCCACCTCTCAGGCTTCCATCTGCGGCTCTACGCTGGCACTGATGGACGCAGGCGTGCCCATCAAGGCTCCGGTTGCCGGTATCTCCTGCGGCCTGATCACCGAGGGCGAGCGCTGGATGACCATGCTGGACATTCAGGGCGTGGAGGACTTCCACGGCGATATGGACTTCAAGGTGGGCGGTACCCGCAAGGGCATTACCGCCATCCAGATGGATATCAAGATCGACGGCCTGACCTACGACATCATTGCCGAGGCCTTCGAGAAGTGCCGCAAGGGCCGCCTGTATATTCTGGACGAGATCATCAAGCCCGTGATCGCACAGCCCCGTCAGGAGCTGAGCCGCTGGGCACCCAAGATGTTCAGCATGATGATCCCCACCGACAAGATCAAGGACGTCATCGGTAAGGGCGGCAAGGTCATTCAGGATATCTGCGCCACCTGCAACTGCAAGATCGACGTGCAGGAGGACGGCCATGTGTTCGTCTCCGCCGTGGATCAGGAGGACGCAAAGCGCGCCATCTTTACCATCAAGACCATTGTGGAGGACCCCGAGATCGGTGCCATCTACAAGGGCAAGGTGACCCGCCTGATGAACTTTGGTGCCTTTGTGGAGATCGCCCCGGGCAAGGAAGGCCTTGTGCATATCTCCAAGCTGGACACCAAGCGCGTGGAGCGGGTAGAGGACGTGGTTGCCGTGGGCGATGCCATCGTGGTCAAGGTGACCGACATCGACCAGCAGGGCCGCATCAACCTGAGCCGCCGCGACGCCATTCTGGCTCTGGAAGCCAAAAGGGCCGCCCAGCAGCAGTAAAAACCTAATACAGATTGCATAAAACAAGAGCCGCTGTACAAAAAGTACAGTGGCTCTTTTGCGTGTACCCCCTCAGGCTCACTGCGTTCGCCAGCTCCACCCAAAAAGCTCCCCCTTCGGGGGAGCTGGCATCGAGCAAAGCGAGATGCCTGAGAGGGTTCGTGCCTAAACCCCACCCGTGAAAAGGCAATTCTGGAAAATCCGCAGATTTTCCAGAATTGCAAATTAAAAAATATATTTTCCGCTGATTATGCGCAGAGCAATGCGGAGCGCATTCAAAATCGTGCTGCGCCCGGCAGGGGAAAGGGCACAAAAAATGCTCCCCCTTGCGGGGGAGCAAATTCGGTACACAACGCCACGCTGTGCCGAAAAGAAAGGAGCGCAAAGTCAGTTTTCCTTTTTGCCCTGACGGTTCAGCACCCAGCCTGCGGCAAACAGCAGCACGCCGCTGCAGGCCAGCACCGGCACGGGCCAGTTCAACTGGCCGGTCTGGGGCAGAACAGGCCTATCGGGGTTGGAAGGGGAGACCGGGTTATCCGGGTTCTCGGGGCTTACGGGATTGTCCGGGTTGCCGGGACTTACCGGGTTATCCGGTGTGCCGGGGCTCACCGGCGTATCCGGGGTGTCCGGCTGCTCCGGGAGATCGGGGGTGTCCGGTGTGTCGGGCGGCGTGTCTGGCACATCCGGGGTGTCGGGGATGTCCGGCGTTTCCGGGATGGTGGCACCTACCTTGGGGGTGGCGTCCACATCGTAGATCCAGTTGTCACCGTCCCGCAGGGGAATGGACACAAGGAAGGGCTTGATGGCCTCGTAGCCGTGGGACGCCTCGGTTTGTACAACCAAGTACAGACCCTGCGACAGCTTGGTAATGTCGGCATAGCCCTCTTCGTTCACGTCCTGCTGGGCGGCAATGGCGGGCACTGCGGGCAGATACTTTACCAGCTGGTCAGCCAGCGTGCTGTCGGAAAGGTCGCCCAACACGACACCGCAGCCCGCAAAATCGCCGGTATAGTCAAAGTACAGGTTGCCGTTGGTGCGCTTGACGGAGGCCACCTGATACAGGGTCAGCTCGCCGCCGCGCAGGGGCACATCGTTGTGGGTGTCGTACAGACGGACGTGGAGCGAGCCCAGCCGCCCCAGCACAATGTTGGCACTGGTGGCAAAGGCCGGCAGTGCGCAGCATACCACAAGGCACATAGCCAGCAGCACAGCCGCCAGACGATGACGCAGATCAATGCTTTTCATGTTTTTCTCCTCTCGTTTTCTTGGTTTTGCGTGTAGAAAGCAGCATACCGATCAGCAGGATCAGCAGCATGGGAAGCGCCATAATGGGCGCAACAATAATGGGTTCGATTTTAAGCGCTTCGGCGGTAACGCGGAGGTGCTTGTACTGATCCGGGGTCTCCACGCGGCGGCCGCGCACCAGCAGGCGGTGGGTGTTGATGCCATAGGGGGTGCAGGTCATCAGGGTAACGTAGTCCTTGCCTTCGGCGATCTTCAGCTCATCGGTCTCGGTGGGCAGCACGATGGAAATTTTGTCCACCTCGTAGGTGAGCACCCGGTCCAGCACGGTGATGGTAAAGGTATCGCCCACTTCCAGCTGGTCGAGGTTGGTAAACAGCTTTGCGCTGGGCAGGCCGCGGTGTGCCGAGATGACCGCGTGGGTGGACGCGCCGCCCACCGGCAGGCTGGTGCCCTCCAAGTGGCCTGCGGCGATCTGCAATACGCCGTCGCTGGTGCCGTGGTAGATGGGCAGCTCCACGCCGATTTTGGAAATGGTGATGTAACCCATAATGCCGGTGCCGGTAATATCCAGCGTTTCGTTGTAGCCGGAAAGCTGATCCGGGCGGTAAAGGGCGTTTTCGTTGGCGGCCACCTGTGCGTTAAAGGCATCGGCGGCGTCAAAGTAGGCGCTGTAATCCGCATCGGTCATGGTGTCCACGTCCTGCGCGTAGCTTGCCACCGCGCGGGACTGGTTGCGCTGGTTGACGTAATCGCTGATAGTGGGGTATAACATCACGGATAGACCCACGAAAAAGACGAGGATCAATATAATGGTGCTTTTGTTCTTTTTCATGGGCTACTCCCTAACGTTATAGTTTCAGGACCAGAGCAGGGGGCCTTGCGGCCCCGCTCTGTGCCGGGGGAAAGGAGAGCTTAGTGGTTCTCCATGCGCTTTTTGGTGATGAGCAGGATAGCTGCTGCAGCCATCAGGCCGCCGCCGATCACATAGAAGATGGTGGTGCCGATGCCGCCGGTGGAGGGCAGGGTAATGCCGCCGGCTTTTTTGTTGATGATTTTATTATTCAGGTTGGATTCACCGGACAGATTAACATTGTGTTCGTCGTGCGTTGCAGAAATGACGATTTTAGTTTTGTCACAGGCACTGTAACCGGTGGGAGGGGTGGTCTCCTTCAGGTAGTAAGTACCGGCGTCCAGACCCTTAACGTTAAACTGGCCCTTGTCGTCAGAGAACATTTCTTCGCCATCTTCAGTTCCAAAGTAGCGAGAGTAAGTGCCGTCAGCATTCTTTTTGAGCTTGATCTCATCTTCATCATTGCAAGCTTCACCGCTGTACAGACGGAAGCCAGCGCCCTCCAGCTTGTTGTTCTCGTTATCATCATCGTGATACTTGGTGTTGTTCAGCTGGTAGGTGTACACACGGACTTCGCTTTCGGGAGTGAAGCCCCAGTATGCGCTGTTTCTGGGGTTATTAGAGTACTGGAGCTGTACTTTGTTTTTGTTATCGGTAGAGCCACTTGTAGTATTGACAGCGGCTTTGTCGTTCAGGTGTGCAGTATAGGTGACCGTAATAGTAGCGCCGTCATTCAAATTGAACCTTGGATCTTCAACACAGGTTTTGACATCAGGAATGCCTACCACAAAATAGTTATGACTTTCAAGATCGGTAGTATCAATGGTATACTTCGAAGAATCGCCGGTGATATCATAGGGAATGCCCTTGGATTCAATGACTACACTATCGAGTCTGTCATAAGTAATGCCCTTGGACAAGGTATCATTGAACAAAACAGCGTACTCGTCATAGTAATCGTAAGCACGGCCATTGTCTCTGCTTGCGGGCAAGGTAGCAATCAGCTTGAACTGGAACTCTTCGTTGATCGCATGGTCAGCGCTGGAACCAAAACCTGCTTCGTTGGTGCCATCCTGATCGTCATAAACTTCCTTCTCAACATAGGGCTTTACAACCTTATGATTAACTAAAACGACATAGGGTGCTTGGGGAACATTCAGCAGGAAGAAGGAATTGTAGGCATGATAGAAATCGCGAAGGTTAAAGTAGGTAGTATCAACGATCAGATAATAACCTGACTCTGGAATGTTGATGCCACCGGTGTGATCTGTAATGACGGGTTTCGGGTTTGCATTGGCATCCGGGTAGAGATAGTGGCATACAACGCGCGCAAAAGCGATGCTGTAATCATCGGAATTATGCCATTTGCTGATAACCGCAAGAACGTCCTGAGCAGTGAAATTAGTTTTAAACTCACCGCCGATGGTAGGATCTGCCGTCAACTGCGCCAGAAACTCGTCAGGCTTAGTGATGCTGCTGCCCCACCCAACGTTGGAAAGCGTCTCATTGTCCTTACTAATAACACCCTTGAAGATCTGGAAAGCGCTGTAACCGTGGAGTTGGTTGAGGTCCTCCTCAGTCTCCCAAGTGTTGTATGCAAACGCCGGGATCGCCATGGCGCAAACCATAGCAACTGCCAGCAGTGCAGCCATGAGTTTCTTCATTGCTTTTTTCATGGAAAAAGCCCCTTTCTTTTCTGCCCCTTGCCGCCCCCTGCATTTTGCACAGGGGGGGGGGGTAGGGGTGTCGTTTTTGTTCGGTCTATCGCGTAAACTTTGCGCTGGGCGGGCGGGGGCTCAGCCCCGGGCGTCCGGCAGGGAAGTGCAGCTTAGTCATCTGCCCTCCTTTCACGTCTGCGCTTGCGGTGGATAATACTATATGCCACCGCGGTCAGCATCATTGTGCCGCCCACGGCTGTGTACGGGAGTGTACCGGTGCCACCGGTAGAGGGGAGCTCGTAGTCAGAGTTGTCATTGGGGGTGTTTTCGCAGTAGTAGTAGAAGCTGCCAAACTTCTGCCCTTCAGCCAACTTGTACTCGCTAAAGGTGTCTGTGCCCGCAATATAGTCGGGAACGCCAGAGGCCGTGTAGCTACTATTGTCGGAAATTACAAAATAATGGTAATTATTCGGTGTCCGATAACCATCAGGCGCTTGTGTTTCCTTCAAGCGATAGAAGGTGTTAACGTCCAGACTGCCAAGCGTTACGTTGCCGCTGGTGTTGGTCACTATATCAGTTTTTTCGCTTTTCCATCCAGTGGTAGCGTTATACTTTTCCAGACTGAACTTTGCACCGGGCAGAACCTTGTCTGGCGTGCCGGAGTACTTGAGGATGGTCAAGCGGTTGGAGTTGAAGTCGATACCGGCAGTAGCTCCCGAACTGGAAGTAAAGCTGGTGTTGCATTGCTCGTTCTTCCACTTACCATTCAGCGTTGCAGTGTTCTCAAAGGTGAAGGCATTGCCTTTAACCAGACCTTCCGTATTAACTCGGTAATGGAAAACCAGCACAAGCGGGGTGCTATCGGGTACCTTTGTCCATGCCTTAAGCTGGTGGCTGTTATCGCTGCTGTACTTGAAATAGTAGGTGGACGTGTCAACGTTATTTCCGGCTACACAGGTAAGGTCTGCACGCCATGTGGTTGCTTCCAGCGTACCATCTGCCTGCAGCTTGGCATCAAAAACAGAGATGCCTTCCAGCGTTACACGCTTGTTACCAGACCCATCAGCCCACAAATCAGAGGGCACGGTCATGACGTCTTGCAGATCCATGTCGGTGCCATTGTTCAGCGTTGCACCGTAGGGGTTCAGCTTGACCTGATAGGTCAAAAGACCGGTGGTTTCGTCAAAAGTACCGCTCTTGCCAACAACTCTGCGCGTAACTGTTTCGGTAAAGGAGGTATCACCTATCTTATGGCCATTGCGCTCGAACTTGGCAACGTTCTTAAACGATGCGGTATTGTCATTCCAGATGTCGGTACATTTAGGATCCAGCGTAGTGTCGTAGGTGATATTGATTTGCTTGCGGATCTCAGTCACACCGTTATTTGTATATCTGAACGACTCCGGCAACATGGTGATTACCAGCGTGGTGGTTCCGTCTGCGTTTTTGGTGACTGTAGATGTAGCGGGCAGGGCAACGCCATAGTTCTTGATTTGAACGCTGCTTTCGTCCAGAACCAGACCGCGGGGAATGGTATCGGTAATGACCCATTTGGTGTCATTTTCCCATTTCAGCACTCCCTCCGCGTTGAGCTCGATCGTCCAAGGCAGCTTTTGGCCGGGCTGCAGGGTAGTACTGCCGCTGCCGCTCTGAATGTTCGTCCAATTACAATCACCAGCATACTTATAGAAGTAACTTATCGTGTCAGAGCCTTTTGTAATTTTCTGCTCAGCGGTTGCCACAGTGCCATTATTGATGCGGCAGTGGTTCTTGACCGTTGCACCGTAGCTTGGCAGCTGCTGGACGATAAAGCATTTTGTTGTGTAGGTAATGGTCATTGGACCGGGTGCAGTAATGTCTGTAAAGTCTATCTTAAACAGACCCAGATCCGTGCTGTAATCATCTGTTTCACCGGACTTCCATGCGACGGGCGTAACGGAAACAGAATTCCCATCCTTGTCCTTTACCACAATAGAGGCAAGGTCGATCTCCTGCGCCTTGCATTTTTTACCGGTTGCATCTTCTTGCACGGTACCGCTATAATCGTAGTAAATATAGCTGCTGACATTTGTCGGTTTGATGGTGCTCTTCCACTGCATGGTGGCCTCTGTACCATTATTAGTCGGCTCACCAACTGCCTCTTTGGTAAGAACATCCGAGTCGATGTGGACAGTGCCTTCAGAGCTGCTGTCCAGCCCATCGCCCTCCAGATTGCCAGTGTTTTTGACATCCAGACCGGTCAGAGGGATAGCTTTTGTGACCTTTGTCTGGTAGGTGATCTCATACTTGTTGAAGCCTGGCTCAAGGTTGTAGGTGAGTTTGTGGTCTGTACTGTTGTAGACATCTGTTGGTTTGGTCTTGGTCTCATTGCTGTCTGCATCGGTCTTTGTGACCTTGAAAGAACCGGCAACAAATTCCTGATCTGTGTCGATCGTATCGGTAAATTTAGCGTTGCTAGGCAGATAACGCATGACGTCACCGTTGTTGATCTTGACAGTCCATGTGATGATCTCGCCGTCTTTGCTGAGCTTGCCCGATTTTTCAATATCCTTTGTTTTGATAGAGGTGGAAGTACCTTCTACATCATCACCAAATTTGATAAAGTTTTTTAAATAGTCCCCGTTGTAACTTGTGCTGCCAAAATTATCAGCCTTGACGCGGTAAGTGATGGTATAGGTGCCCTTTTGCAGGGTCTGACCACTAGTGCCCAAGGTGATCATTTTGCCCGTACTACCTGTGGTATCTGCCCAAGAAATGTCGGGCGCAGAACCATCCGGGCCAGTAACTTGGAGGAAGGTGTCAACATAGTCGAAGGTGACCCCGGACGGATTTGTGAGTGTATCGGTCAGCGTCAGGGGGGCTGCTCTGTCCTCCTTCAGGGTAAGTTTTACAGTGTAATCAACGTAAGCATTCTTGCCGTCGTACTTAAGCCCGGCAGATTGTTTATCCAGACTGAATTTCTTTTCCTCGCCGGGCGTGGTGCTTTCTTCGCGCTTAATATAAATGGTGACCTTTGCTTTTTCGTTGACCTTAAACTCATTGCTCCCGCCGGTCGTGACCTTGGTTTGGTCCCACCGGAAATCAAAGTTGACTGTACTTCTGACCTTGGTGGTATTCGACACCTGATCCTGATGAATAAAATCACGGTCATAGGTGAACAGGACGTACCACTTACCGTTTTCCTTTACAAACTGGTAGGTGCCACAAACGCTGCCCTTTGGACCGGTATAGTTCGGATCGATCAAGTCGCCAGTTTCCGAAGCAACGCTCTGCAAGTCAAAAGCCTCCGGCAAAGCTACTTTAACCTTGTAGTCATGGCTTGCAATGTCCTGAGCCGGAATATCCTTCAGTTCAAGGTAGCCGTGCATTTGGTCAGTGACAACGCTGGTGGCAACATCAACGTATTGGCTGCCCTGCTGCTTCTGAATCTTGAAATCAGTAACATAATTAGTACCGTCCAAGGCAGAGCCAACGGTCGTGGTGCTTACGGTCGTGGGCTCACCCGCCAGCGTAAGCATATCGGGGGCTTTCAGTGCGCCGTCAACGGCAGAGGAGAGCATCTCGTCTGCGTACTGGGCGGCGGCAACATCCACCACGGCCAGAACCTCGGCGTTGGAAAGGGTGACCTCAGCCACCTTGCCGTCCACGTCGCCGGAGATGACGGTCAGGGTGTTCTCGTCCGCCTCGCTCACGATGCCCACGGTCTCCACGGGCTGAGCGTCAGTCACGGTGGTGGTCTGCGGCTCGGCAGCGGGGGATGCCACGCTGGGGATAAGGGTGTCCGCGCCGGATGCAGAGGTGCCGGTGCTGTCCACCGGCTTTGCGGCGGGCTGCTCCGGGTTGGCGGTGTCGGGGAGATCGGGGGTGATCACGCTGTCGGCAGCGGGGGCGTCCTCGGCGGCGGGGGCGGTATCCAGCGCAGAAGCGCCGGAAGTTTCAAGCTCTGCGCCGTTCTCACCCTCAGCGTCCATGCTGAACAGGTCGTCCAGATCGTCCGCTGCACCATCGGCGCTGCTGTCCACAGCCACGGTGCGGGTGACGTACTTATTATAAATAACGATGTCGCCCACATTGGCGGCGCTGCCGTCCTCGCCGTCCAGCAGCCAATCCATGTCGCTCATGGAGCTGCGCAGGGCAAGCACGCTGGCCTCCTGCGGGATGGCGCTCTGGGGGATACCGGCGTACTTCAGGCAGTAGGAGAGGAACATCACGTCCCACTCGCCGTAGGGGTTGCCGTAAGACTGGCCGTAGCGGGAGTAGTAGTGCAGGGTCACGCCATCTGCGGGGTCGATCTCGAAGTTTTTCTCGCTCTGCTCGTAGCCCAGCTGGGTCTTTGCCACGCTGAGCAGGTCCTCGTCCCAGTTGCCGGTCATCACGGCCTCGGCGTTGGCCTGCCACTCTTCGGGGGTCTCAACGTCGGCGGAGGTGTCGCTCAGGCAGGCTACGGTGTGGTGATGCTCCGGCAGGGGGCAGGTAAGCACTTCCTCGTAGCAGGCGTCAGTGTGGTGGTGGTAGATGGGCTCCACGGTGTCCACCGTCGGCTCCAGTGCCACAGGCTCGGCCACAGCCATAGCCGCCAGCTCGGCGCTCTGGGTGGGCTCCACCACCTGCTCCACAAGCTCGCCCTCTTCCAGTCCACAGGTCAGCTCGTACTCGGTGGTATAGCAGCTTTCGTCGTGGGTATGCTCAAATTTGTCGCAGATCAGGCTGCCATCCTCAGGGTCGAAGCAGTCGTCACCGTGGACGTGCTCTTCCTCCATGCAGGTCAGAGTCTGCACCTCGGTGTAGCAGTCCTCGGTGTGCTCGTGGGGCACAAACTCGATCTGCGGCTCCAGCGACAGCGGCATGGGCTCAGCCTCAACGGTGGGCTGGCTGGTCGCAGCAGCGGCGGCCACCTCGTCCGCATTTTCAAGCTCGCCTTCCTCGTAACCGCAGGTGAGCACCTTGGTGTAGCAATCCGCGGTGTGGGTGTGCTCCTCCTCGCCGCACTGGTACTGCGCGGTCATCGAGATGCCCACGCCATGCAGCTGCCAGTTGACGAACAGGGTGGTGATCATGGCAAGTGCCAGCACAAATGCGGTGTAGCGCCGCAGGGTGTGCCGGTTCTCGCGGAACCGCTCCATGTACGTTTTAAGAATGTCGTTCATAACGAAATACCTCCTCCCGGGGTCAATGGATCAACGAGAAACTGGACAAGGGCCATATCCGCAGGAAAACCCTGCCCACGATCTGGCTTTTTTCAACGCAGCCTATCACGCTGCTGCGGCTGTCGATAGAGGTGGCACGGTGGTCGCCCAGCACGAAGTAGCGGTTTTCCGGCACCTGATAGGGGAACCGGATGTCGCATTCGCCCACGGTCAGCGCGTCCACATAGGGTTCGTCCAGCGCCACGCCGTTTACCGAGACTACGCCGTTCACGTCCATATCGATCACATCACCGGGCTGCCCGATGATGCGCTTGAGCAGCAGCTTGTTCTGCCAGTAAAACCCGCATAACTCACCGTTTTCAATGTGGTTGGATTTTACCAGCAGGATAATGTCTTTATCATTTAATGTAGGGTACATGCTGTCGCCGGAGACCTGAAGCACCGGCAGAAACAGCGTAGCCAGCAGCACGGCTGCTGCGGCCACCACCACCAGAATATAGATCGTACTGCGCAGCACCCGCTGGTAGCGGCTCTGGTACGCAAGACGCTCACGTTCTGCGGCCACTTCCTCGGTGGAAGGGATGGAAGCAAACCGGATATCGCGTTTTTTCATGTTTCCTCCGAAGGCAGGCCATCTGTGCTGCGATACTGGTCCAGCAGCTCGTTGGCCTTGTGGTCAAATGCCTGCCAGCGCTGCTGCACCTCCTGCTCGGCGCGCTCTACCATGGCCTTGCAGTCGGCCTCGGTCTGGGTGCGTTTTTGCGCGGCGGCGGCGGTCATGGCGTCGCATTCCTGCTGCGCCTGCGCTTTCAGGCTGTCGGCGTCTGCCTGTGCCTGCTCCAGAATGCGCTTGGCCTTGCTGCGCGCCTGCGAAAGGGTATTGGCGGCGGTGGCGTTGGTGTCCGCAAGACTGGCCTGCACCGAGTGCAGATAGTCATCGGCGGCGGCCTGCGCGGCGGCGAACACGTTGTTCAGCTCCAGCGCGGCCTGCGCGATGGAACCGGCGCTTTCCAGCCGGAGCTGCCGGTCCTGCAGCTGCGCGGTAAGCGCGGCGTTCTGCGCCTTGAGCTGGTCCTCGCTCTGCTTCAGCGCATAGATGATCTCTATCAGTTCAGCGCGGTGCATCCGCCGCAGTTCACGATCTGCCATTTGTGTACAAACTCCCGAATGTAAAGATAATGAAATTTTTTTCGAAAATACCGAAAAAACTTAAAGAAAATGCCTGAAAACTCACTTGTTGCCACGCAACTTGCGCAGCTGGAGAGACCTTTTATAAACTATCTTATTTTAGCACATCCATGTAACAACAATATAACAAATCAGACACAAAATCAAGAGATAAAGCCGAAAAAATATCGCATTTTTTTGCTTTTATATAGAAAAAGCCCAAAAAACGGCCACTGACCCCCCAAAAGCTTAAAAAGTTTGTTCACAATTCTGGAACGTGAAGTGCTGCGCGGTAATGCACTGAATTACAGCGTGTACGAAAAACGGGAGCCGCACTTTTCGAAAAAAGCGCGGCTCCCGGATCTGAACTTTGGGGTGATGCTTTTACTTGCCGAAGCTGCCCAGCAGGCTGTTCAGCGATACAAAGGACTGGTAGATGACGTTAACATTGTTGATGATGGAGCTTGCACCGGAGAAGATGCGGGCAATGTAGTTGAACACCTTGCCGATGTCCAGGAAGGACTGATAAGCGTTGCTGGCGCCGCCGTCCAGATAGGTCATCTCCTCGGCTTCGATGGTGGAATAGCTGGCGGGCATTTTCATGGTAGAAGTAGTCATGGTAAGATCCCTTTCTTCAATGGTATCATTGTGTTTACAGCAGTGTTCAGAACATGGTGGAGACCAGCAGGGTGGTAAGCAGGGCACCGGCCACAAGGGCAGGGCCTACATACTTCTGCCACTGGGCGGCAGGCTGGGTGGTGGGCTGCGGCACGGTAGAAGTACCGACCTTGGCAGTCCAGTGGGCGTAGATGGTGGCGTCGGAGGTGAACACGGTGGAGGTGGTCACCTTGCTGCCGCCCACCGGCTCGGTGTACCAGCCGTCAAAGGAGTAGCCCGTCATGGTAGGCTGCTCGGGCGTGCTCTCCAGTTTGCCGGACAGGTTCGTGTAGGTTACCACGGTGGAGCAGATGCCGCCCTGGGCATCCATACCAATGGCGTACACGTTCTCTTCCTTTTTGCTCCCTGAAGTTTTGTCGGCGGCAAATGCAGCCGGCAGTGCGCAGCACAGCAGCGTGAACAGGCAAAGCCCGACCACCAGCGTTTTCAGGAATTTTTTCATGAGATCCCTCGCTTTCCTTCACAAAGATGGAGACACTGCCCCGCCCGGGGACAGCCCGGACATCGGCGTAGTTTCTTCAACTTATTTTTATCACATCCAGTGTACCAGAACCGCAACAAAAAATACAGTCTTTTGAGAAAATAATAAGAAAAATCAGGAAAAAAATAAATTTCACCTTTGCAATATGAATCTTGTGCCCCCTGCGGACTGTGTTTTTTGAAAAACGCATCCCGCAAAACTTGCCTTTCGTAAAAACATGGAAGGATATGGAAAACGCAGGGCCCCGGCCGCAAAGCCCAAAAACCGACCCAAACCGCCGCAAGTGCGGCAGACAGCGCACAGAAAAAGCTGCAAAAATGCGGCGCACCTCTTGTGGAACAGCGGAAAATATGCTATACTGTTTTGCATGATGCGCCATCGCCAAGCGGTAAGGCAGGGGACTTTGACTCCCCCATCGTAGGTTCGACTCCTGCTGGCGCAACCAAA
>OBAO01001408.1_pt1 | contig 14086 bp, 5 predicted proteins | sample 1517541 | NCBI WGS metagenome assembly OBAO01 (sample SAMN04571698, study PRJEB22368) | human gut metagenome | biome: human gut; material: stool | host: Homo sapiens | place: Luxembourg | collected 2012-08-10
CCTGTGCGTGCTGAACGAGACGCTGTATTACCTTTCGCCCGGCGGGGTGATGGCATGGGACGGCAGCCTGCCCAGCAAGGTGTCCGGCGCGCTGGACACCGGGAAGCTGACGGGAGCCGCGTGGTGCGCGGCCGGAAGCCTGGACGCGCGGTATTACCTGTACCTGCGCCGCCAGGGGGACAGCGCCGGGCGGCTGCTGGTGTACGACACGGAGCGGGGCCTGTGGCACGAGGAGAGCGCCGTGGGTTACGAGATGGCCAGCACCGGCCGGCAGCTGTACCTGTGGGACGGCCGGGCCCTGTGGGCGGCAGACCCCGACCGGGAAACAGAAGGGGAAGCCGAGGCGGCGCTGCAGTTTGAAGCGGTGAGCGGAGACATTGGACTGACCGAGACGGATGACAAATACATCAGCCGGATCACCCTGCGGCTGGACGCCCAGACCCACAGTGTGGTGACGCTGGCGGCGAGCTACGACGGCGGACCCTGGGAGACCCTGCGCACGGCGGCCGCCACGGGAGACCATGCCCGGCTGAACCTGCCCTTTGAGCCGCGCCGGCACGACACCATGCGGCTGAAGCTGAGCGGCACGGGGCAGATCGCTTTGCGGAGCATGGTCTTTACGCTGGCAGGCACCACCGGCGGCCGGGTGACCGGGGCCGGGCCGAGAAAGTGAGGGATGAACATGGCGAGTTTAGCGGGGCTGAACGGCATCAGCCTGCCCAGCTTTGGCAGCAGCATGGACCCGGAGGACGCCCGGGCGCTGCGCAACTACCTGTACCAGCTGCAGGAACAGCTGGGCTACGTGCTGACCAACCTGGACAGCGAGAACATGAGCGAGAATTTTTTGAGCAGTAAGGGGGAGACGGAATGAGCAGACTGAGCAATGCCCGGACGGAACTGGAGAACTACGAAAAGACCCGCCCGGCGGACTATGTGAGCCAGTACCAGCCGAAGATCAAGGACGTGATGGGCCAGCTGGACGGCATGAAAGAATTTGACTACGACCCGGACGCCGACACGGCCTACCAGCAGTACAAGAGCCAGTACACCCGCTCGGCCAAGCTGGCGAACCAGAACGCCCAGGCCAACGCGGCGGCCCAGACCGGAGGCTACAGCTCCAGCTACGGCACCCAGGCGGGCCAGAACGCCTACACGACCACCATGAACAACCTGGACAACGTGCTGAACAGCCTGCAGGACCAGAGCCGCAGTGAGTACACGGCCAAGCGCACCGGGCTGGAGAGCCGGCTGAGCGGACTGCAGAACGCCGAACAGCAGGACTACCAGAACTACCAGAAGGACATGGCCAACTGGATGGACGGGCTGCAGTACCGCCAGAACGAGTACGACAAGGCCAGCAGCGAGAGCAGCCAGCGCACCAGCCGGTGGCTGAACGGCATCCTGAGCGCGGTGCAGCTGGCGGCGCAGATCCTGCCGTGGCTTTTTGTGTAAGGAGGGGACACCATGGGAACCATTGCGAGACTGAACACAGCAAAGAAGAAGCTGGCCCAGGCCGAACAGGCTATGCCGGGGGCCTACCAGAACAACTACACGGACAGCATCAACCAGAAGCTGGGGCAGCTGGCGGATGCCAGCCTGACCGGCAGCACCGGCGTGGACACGGACGCCCTGAATGCCGCCTACCAGCAGTACCGAGCCAACAGCGTGGCCAACGCCCAGAACGGCGCGGCAGCCGCTGCCGGCACGGCCAATACCCTGGCGGGCGGGTACGGTGCGGATTGGGCCAAGACCGCGGCAAACCAGGCGGCAGGGGAGCAGATCGCAGGCGTGGACAACAGCCTGAGCAGCCTGCGAGCGGACGCTTTGCAGAACTGGAAGCAGAAGATGAGCGACACCGCCAGCGTGCTGGACGACCTGCTGGGCCAGCAGAGCCTGGAACGCAGCGAGTATGACGGCAGCGTGAGCAATGCCCAGAACTGGCGGGACTACCTGAGCGGCCGGGTGGACACGGCACGGCAGGAGAACAGCGACTTCTGGAACAATGTGTGGACGGGCATCAAGGGCGTGGGAAGCGCAGTGTGGAACGGCTACCAGAACTACGAGAAGTACGGGCAGCAGAAACTGCAGATCCAGGCACAGGGCTACCAGATGGCACAGGATGCGTTCAATAGTGGAAACCCGGAGCAGGCCCGGCAGATCATGGATATGTACGGACTGGACAGCACGCAGGTAGACAAGTGGACAGAAAGCTATACGACCCGGCAGAACAAGGTGAGCGGCCTGACACAGGCGCTGAGCTTTGCAAAGGCCGGGAGCATGGATGCGGCCCGGGAGGCGCTGCGGCAGTATGGCCTGGACGAAACGATCCTGGACACCTGGCAGGGCATGACGGATGTGGAAAAAGATCAGATGGATGCGGCGCTGAATGCCATGAATGCATCGGCCAATGGAAACGACTCCGCAAAGAATACGATCCTGCGCCTGGCCGGACTGGACACAAATGCGGTGGATGACTTCAGCACCGTTGCGGGGCGGCAGAACAGCTCGAACCTGGCTTACCAGCAGGCGCTGCTGGGAATGCAGCAGCGGCACGAGAAGCGGTGGGAGCGGTACCACCAGCAAGAGCGGCGGCTATACGACCAGCCAGCTGCAGCAGATGGCAAACAAATTTTCCAGCATGAAGGGCACCGAGCCCCTGTACGACTTTTACAAGCGGACCCTGACCAATGCGGGATGGATCAAGGCAGACACCGGCACCAAGGCCAGTACCCAGAGCGCGGCGGGAGGAACCGGAGCGGGAAAGGCGGGAACCACGACCAGCAAGCTGCCGGCAGCGACCACCAAAACGCCGTGGAGCACCAGCGGCACGGTGGACGGCGTGGCGGGGGCGTCGGTGAGCATGGCCAGCCCGAAAGGCGGCAATTACAATACGGCGCTGCGAGAAGCACAGCAGATGGCAAACAATGGCTATGACATGGCCCAGATCACCGAGTATCTGATCCGGAAAAATTACAGCGACAGCACCATCAGTCAGGTGTCGCAGACTATGGGATGGTAAAGGAGGAGCAACATGAGCCTGAGTGTAGAACAGGTGCGCCAGATGCGGGAGCAGATTAAAGCGAATGACGCCGCAAAAACCGCAGCCCAGAAGAAGACGACGACTCAGACGGCCAAGAAGACCATGACGGCCCCGCTGGCAAAGAACAGCCAGCGGGCGAACATCGTCGGAACGACAGCCCAGAAGAAAACGATGACGACCCAGACGGCCAAGACCACCCCGGCGGCACCGGCAGCCAAGAGCGCCGGCACGGGCCTGAGCGTGGCCCAGGTGGCGCAGATCCGCAGCCAGATGACGGCTGCCCCCGCCAGCACCAGCCGCCTGCAGACGACGGCCAGCACCCCGGCTTGGACGGGCGGCACCCGGCAGGTGCTGGGAACAGTAAGCGCGGACACGCTGGGCAAGCAGGTGCTGGCGGATATGGCCAGCAACACGGGCAGCCCGGTGGCCACGGACCGGCAGGAGGACTACGAACCGGACTGGAACTATGTTGGCAGCGACAACGCCCCGAAACAGCGGGCCATTGCGCAGGGCACCTACGGCAGCTACGCCAAGGCGGCGCAGAAGGCGGGGAATGCCCTCGCCAAGGACCGGCCAACAGACCGCTTTGACGAGCTGAACCAGTGGATGGATGCCGACCCCCGGCACCGGGAGGTGGTGGACCTGCTGCGGCAGAAGGAGTACACCACTCAGGAGGACAAGGGCGTTGCCCCGGAGCAGGCCGTGCAGGTGACCGGTACAAAGCAACGGTACAGCCCCGGAGACCTTTTGAAGATGGGGTACACGGCCCAGGAGATCAACGAGGCCCGGGCATACATCCGGGAATATGATGCCCTGCCGGTGACTGACCGGGCGGTGCGCCGCACGGCGGACACCACCAAGGGCATTGCAGCCACGGTGGCGTCGGCGGTGCCCATGACGGGCGAGATGACCACCCAGGGCGTGAAGGACATCCAGGCTACCCAGAAAAACGAGGCGGCACTGGACAAGGAACTGGAAGGCGATGCCCGAGGCAAAGAGCTGAAAGACCGGATCACGGCGGTGGACATGGACTATAACCCCCAGTACACCGACGAGGATCTGCGCGGCATGGGGTACAGCCAGAGCGAAATTGACACCATGCGCAGCCGCATTGCCGGGACGGTGCAGAAAACGGCGCTGGATAAAGACACGAGCCTTGGCTACCAGCTGTACCACTACGGCCAGCAGCGCACGGAAGCAGCCCAGGCGGGCCTGAGCCCGGCGGCCAAAACGGCCATGGGCGTTGCCACCAGCGCGGCGGAGAACCTGGCTGTGGCGGGCGTGAGCCCCTACCTGGTGCTGCCGGTACTGAGCGCCCAAGGCGCGGCGGAGAGCATGGGCCAGGACGTGGAGAAGGGCACCAGCGCAGGCCAGGCTGTGGGCGTGGGCCTTGCAAAGTTTGGCGCAGGCTGGGCCATCAACAGCGTGGGCGTGGCGGACATGGCCCGCAGCATGGGCGTGGACTATGCCCGGGACACGGTGGCCGGAAAGCTGGCCGATCTTGTGCGCAGCTCGAAGCTGGTGAGCGGGCTGGGCAACAGCCAGCTGGCCGCCAACACGATCTCCGGCGGCGTGGACAATGCGGTGCAGGCCTTTGTGGAAACCTATGCGGACAAGATCATTGATGCCACGCTGGGCGGCGACCAGCAGGCCGCCGACGAGCTGCTGCAGAGCGACACCTTTTTGCAGGCGCTGCAGAGCGGCCTGACGGGTGGTGCCTCCGGTGCGCTGGGCGGTGCCGTGGGCACGGGGCTGGGCGCCATGAGCCGGACGCTGGATGTCCGGGCCGGGATGGAAACGGCTGCCGAGAGCCGGGCGGCGGATGCCGCGGCGGCGCAGCGGGCACTGGAAGAGCGGGCCATGGAGCCGGGAGAAGCTGCACGGCAGCAGGCAGACCAGGCCGCCGCCGTGCAGCAGACGGACAATGCCGACGCTGCGGAAACAACTGCCCAGAAGGATGCAGCCCCAGCGGTGCGCAGCGAGAATCCGGCGGTGCAGCAGCTGGCGGCCGCCATGGAGGCGGATGCCCTGACGGGCAAGACCATCAACCTGTTCACCCCGAACGCGGCCAACGAAGCAAACCGGGCGGCCTTTGCGGAGGAGTACGGCATGGAGCTGCCCGCCACGGCCAGCGAGACCCGGAAAGCCCTGCGCACGCTTGCCCAGCAGCAGACTGCCGGGCAGGCCGTGCAGCAGGCGGCGGAAGTTCCCGACACAAATGTCGGGAACAATGCGACGCAGATGGAGAACCCTGCCGCCGATCAGCGCCAGAGCACTGTGGAAAAGGCCGGGGAAACCGTGGAAAGCGGGCAGGGCTACAGCGTGAGCATGAGCAACGACACCATGACGGTGCGCTTTGCGGACGGCACGGAAGCGGTGCGGACGGTAGACCCGGAAAACCCCAGAACGATGCTGTTTGACCCGGAACAGCTGCACCAGCAGGCGCAGGCGGAAAGCCGGGCCGCTGCGCAGCAGGAAGCACAGGAGACGACACAGCAGAGCCGGAAAGCACCGGACGGCCTGCGGCGGACGGTGGGGCTGCGCCAGCAGACCCTGACTGAGAAGCAGCAGGCCGTGCAGCGGGAGCTGACGGACTGGAAGGTGAGCAAGGGCGCGGCGGAGACCATCAGCCGGATGGTGCCGGACAGCATTGCAGACCTGGAACGCTACACGGCGGCAGCAAGCAGCATGTACCGCATGGGCCAGATGGACGGGGTGAAAACCTTTGACAAGGCGCTGGAGCTGGCGGGCGGCATGAACAACCTTGCCCCGAACACGAACTATGTACTGCAGCAGCCCGGCGGAGAGCAGGCACTGCGGGCGGCCTTTTTGCAGGGGCAGGGCGAAGTGGAAGCCGGCACGGTGGGGCGCGGGGCCCTGGGCGGTGCCCTGACCTATCCCGGAATCAAGATCCTGTTTGTGCGCCGGTGCCCTGACCGACCAGAGCGCGAAAGGCGAGGGCCGGGTGATCTGGAAGGGCAGCGACCGCGCGGCGGACGATGTGGCAGCCCAGGTGATCCGGCTGAACGCGGCGGGAACCGGCACGGACGCCATTTTGAAGAGCGTGCTGCTGGGCCCGGACGGAAGCCCCAGCGAGCGGGTGAAAGCCTATGTGGACACCGAGACGGGCCGCATCTTTTTTGGCGACCGGAACGGAGACGTGTTTGGCACGGTGCTGCACGAGGACTACCACTGGTACAACGCTCTGGATGCCGAGGGTGCCAAGGCGGTGCAGAACACGGCGCTGGAGTACCTGGCGAAGAGCGAGGGCTTTGAGAACGTGGACGAGCTGATCCGGGACAAGGTGAAGGATTATGCCGCCCAGGGCCTGACCTACGAGCAGGCCGCCGAGGAACTGGTGGCGGACAGCTGGCGCGGCATTTTTGACAGTGCCGAGAGCGTGACCCGGTGGGCCGAGTTCCAGCGGGCGCAGGCGGAGAAGAACGCCGGCAAGGCAGGCACCATCCACAAGGTGATGACCGCCGTGAAGGAGATGCTGAACGGCATCATCAGCCGGGCAAAGGAAGCGCTGACCCTTGACCCGGAGAACCGGGCGGCCCTGAAAGCCCAGCGTCTGGCCGAGGCGGAAAAACGGGCCCTGCAGGACGCCTATTTTGCCCATGCGGAAAAGGCCATGGACAACCTGCGTGCAGCAAAAGAAAACGCCGCAGCCCTCAAGAGTGAGGGCGCGGCGCAGGGAGTACGGTTCCAGCTGCACGAGGGAAAAGATTCTCTGGTGGAGCAGATGAACGGCCATCTGGACGAATTGGAAGAAATGAAACCGGTGGCGACAATCGAAGGAACAGAGGTGTCTTTCGGAAAAACGCGAAACGAAAACATTTCCAATGTTGAAGAATTCTTTGATTCTATAGGAAACAAAGTGATTCGTGAAAACTTCGGAACGGTGGAGTTGACAAAGAGCGGTGCACGTGCAACGGTGCAGCATGGGAACAGCAAAGCAAAACAGGTTGCGGTTGCTGCAGTCCCCGAAGTAATTCAAAAAGGAAAGCAAATCGGGTATGAGCAAAACTGGCAGGGACGAGGGTATGATACTTATGTCTTTGCAGCGCCCGTCGAAATTGACGGAACAAAGCTGTATGAAGGCGTGATTGTAAGAGAATACACCCGGCAGAATGGCATGAAGAATTTCTATGTTCATGAGGTATGCTGGACAGATGGAAGCTATGTGACGTTTGACACTGAGGGAAATATGACAAAAAAAGAAGATACTCCCACACAGCTCCCGAAAGCTGTGCGGAGCACCCTTGCGGATGCTCAGGAAGTATCTTCTGACACTACTATAGCACAAACCTCTGCCAAAAGCAAGGAAAACAATGCAGCTGTGCAGAAAAATGTGCGCTATCAGCTGGCGGAGCAGGATGAGCTGGCAAAGCTGCGCACCGAACAGCAGCAGCTGACCAAGCAGCGCAGTGCCCTGAAGGAAGAACGCAGCGCATGGCTGAACAGTGCCGAAGTGCAGCGGATCGAGGCAAAGAAAAAGGCGCTGGGCGTTTTTTCTGCAGAGGGCAAGGCCTACCGGGACAGCGCAGAATACCAGGACTACCTTGCAAAGCGCAAGGAGTACAACAGCCGCCTGGCCGCGCTGGAAGAGCGGGACAGCGCCCTGACGGAGCAGATGAAAGCAGCCAATGAGCGTCTGCAGCAGCGGAAGGACGCCCAGGCCAAGGATGCACAGAACGCCTACAATGCCAGAGCCAAAGCGTACGGCGGCAATGCGGAGTACCGGCGGATGTTGGCGAAGGAGCAGTTCGGCGTGACGGAAGAATTCCGGCGGGCAGGGTACATTCTGCCGGACGGCCAGATGCTGGACTTTGCCCAGAATGACCGTAGCCGGGACACCGACCACCGGGAAATTCTGGAGGTGTTCGGCCCGGCGGAAGTGAAGAACGGCACGGAAGCTCTGAATGAGTTTTTGCTGGACGGCAATGTGCGTGTGATGGCCGAGGCACCGGGCGTGGACATTTCGGCGGACACGGCCCCCACGGCGCAGCAGCTGGAACAGATCCGGAAAATGGCCGAGCAGCTGGGCGGCGAGCGCAGGCAGTTCACGCTGGACATCTCCACAGCAGACGGCAGGGTTGCCGCCAGCAAGGAATACAGCGGGCGTGTGGATGCGGACAAGGTGGTGCGGGAGATCCGGGAGTATTACAAGACCGGAGAGCTGGCGCAGGAAAGCAGCCTTGCAAAGTTCCGTTTCCAGCTGGCGGAGCAGGCCAGCCGGGAGGCAAAGAAGAACGACCAGCGGCAGGCGAGCCGGGATATTGCGAACACGGCGGCGGCACTGGACACCCTGAGCCAGTTCTTTGGGGTGACGAGAGGCGTGAAGGTGAGCCAGGACAGCCTGGACGGGCTGGCGGCGCGGTGGACGAAAGCCAACGCCAGCCGGGCCGACCGGGTGAAGCTGGCGAACGAGGCCCGGGTGCTGGTGGACTACCTGAAAGCGGACGGCGCGGACATGACAAAGGCCCAGGCGCTGGCCGAGACGCTGGCGGGCGAGGTGCTGGATGGGGCGACCTACCGCAACAGTGAGCTGTGGGACGAATACCCGGAGCTGCACCGGCTGGAGTACACCGTGAACAAGACCGGCAAGGCCAAGGACGAGCTGGTGAAGCAGTACGGCAGCTGGAGCGCGGCGGTGGCCGAGGCCCGCAGCCACGGTGTGGCCCTGCGGCAGGCCGACGGCGTGCGGGACGGAAACCCGGCGGAGCAGTACGAGAGCATTGTGAACGACACCCGGGCCGTGGGCGGCATCCAGGACGGTGCGCGGGCGCTGTGGAAAGCGGCGGCCCAGCAGGCCGGTGTGGAGGGTGTCATGAGCATGGAGAGCACCGAGTGGCTGGACGTGCTGATGAATCTGCATGACAGCATTAAGCCGGAGATGCGCAGCCGCTTTGCGGACGAGGCCGAGTACGAGGACGCCCGGGTGGAGCTGGCCGGGCGGATGATCGAGGACATTATGAACGTGCCCGAGATGACCGACGCCCAGGCTATTTTTGAGGGCATGCAGAAGCAGGCGCTACAGATGGCCAAGGCGGCGGCCGGAGACGAGGCAAGGGCCGCCGAGGTGGAGAAGGGCATGCAGGGTGTCCAGAAAGTGCAGCGGCAGGAGTTTGCCCGCCGACTGGCCGCCAACCAGCGCACCGAGACCCGGAGCGCTGTGAAGATCGACGGAAAGACCTTTACCAACCTGGGCGACGTGAACGAGTACATCACCTACCAGCGGGAGGAGTTCCGCCGGAAGCTGAAGCAGCAGGAGCAGCGGCTGAAAGCCCAGCGGCAGGAGGACATGGACGCAGCAAAGCTGTGGTACAAGGAACGCATGGGCGAGCTGCGGGAAGAAAACGACTATCTGGCCGATCAGGTGAAGCAGGAGCAGCGCCGGGCCGACCGGGCGGAGCGCTCGCTGATGATCCAGGACAACGAGATCATGGAGTGGGAGGCCGAAAACGAGCGCCGGCGGGAAGCCTGGCAGCAGAAACAGGCCCAGCGGAACGCCATTGCGCTGGAAGTGGCCCGCCAGCAGCGGGACGAGGACATTGCCATTGCGAAGAAAGTAGCCGAGAACCGGGTGCAGCGGGCCCGGGACGCCCGGAAGGCGGACGAGCTGAAACGGAGCATCCGGGCGAACGCGGCCCAGCTGAACCAGATGGTGCTGCGGCCCCAGAAGGGCAAGTATGTGCAGAAGGGGCTGATCGTGGAGGCGGCCGAGGTGGCCAAGCTGGCGAACCTGGTGACCCTGAACAGCAAGGCTGTGAACCAGCTGACGAGGCTGCAGGACAGCATTACGGCCAGCATGGGCAGCGAGGGAGCCCCCAACGCCATGACCGAGGACTGGAAGCAGAGCAAGGTGCCGGAACTGATCCAGACGCTGCGGGAGGACCTGACAGCTGCGAAGAACGCCCGGCTGGACAAGCTGCACGAGCAGCTGGCCCAGGCGGAAGCCCTGCCGGACAGTGAGAAGGCCCGGGCCCTGCAGGACCGGCTGAAAGCGCGCATCCGGGACACGGAGAACCGCACCTATCTGCCCATGACGGTGGACCAGCTGCGGCTGCTGAAAGCCATTACCAGCAGCACGCTGCATGTGATCCGCACCGAAAACAAGACGTTGAGCCTTGCAAAGGCTGAGGAAGTGAGCGCCATTGCGGACGCTGCTGCCTACGAGGTGAAAACCAGCAAGGGCAACCGCCCCGGCGGGCGGTTTGACGGGCTACGGAACACGCTGACCAAGTACCAGCTGGACATGCTGGGCGGTGAGCGGGTGTTCCGCATGCTGGGCGGCTACGCAAAGAACGGCCAGATGGAGAAGCTGGCGAGGATGCTGAACGACGGCCAGTGCCGGCAGAGCGAGATCATCATCAAGGGCGAGAAACTCTTTGCGGACGTGACGGGCAAGACCCACCTGAAAGAGATGGACGCCTTTGCCGGGCCGGGGGCCGAGACGGTGGACATCGGCCTGACCGACACCAAGGGCAACAGCGTGCCGCTGAACCACGCCATGCTGTGCAGCCTGTACATGCATCTGCAGAATGCGGACAGCCGCCAGCACCTGCTGAACGGCGGCCTGACGGTGCCGAACATGGGACAGTACACAAAAGGAAACATTGAACGGGCCTACCAGGAGGGCCAGACCGTGCACCTGGGCGGCTTGCAGAATGCCGACGGCACCCCGATGGTGGACACGGTGCTGCAGACGGTGGAAAACGCCCTGACCGACTACGACCGGGCGTGGATCGCGGACATGCAGGAGCTGTTCAACCAGTACACCACAAACCTGATCAACGAGACCAGCATGCAGCTGCTGGGCTATAACCGGGCGGGGGTGAAAAACTACTACCCCATTGCGGTGGACAAGAGCGCCCTGGCGACCCAGATCGAGGGGCTGAACCTTGACGCCACCATTGAGGGCCGGGGCTTTTTGAAGAACCGTGTCAAGAAAGCCGTGCAGCCCATTTTGCTGGAAGAGTGCAGCAATGTGGTGCAGCGCAGCATCCGGGACACGGCGGCTTATGCGGGCCTGACACTGCCCATCCGGGACGTGCAGAAGGTGCTGAACAGCAACGTGGAAACAAAAGATGGCGTGTACAACCTGAAAAACGGCATCATCAAGGAGCAGTGGGGCCGCAGCGCGGTGGAGTACATCAACGACCTGCTGACCGACCTGCAGACCACCCAGCGCAAGCGGGACAACGGCGTGAGCCGGATGGCGGCCCGGCTGCGGGGCAACTACGCCGGGGCGATCCTGACTTTGAACCCGGGCGTGGCCATTGCGCAGGCAGCCAGTCTGCCCACGGCGGCGGCCGTGCTGGGCAGCGACACCATGGCGTCGGTGGTGCCGTTTGTGAAAAACTTTTCTACCAAGCAGCGGGCGGCGCTGGAAACGGAGATCTCGGAACACGGAGACGTGCTGCTGGAGTGGCGCAAGCGCGGCAGCCAGCGGGGAGAGCTGGCCAGCATTGGCAAAGCCCCCACCCGGGCGGAGAAAGCCATGGACAAGCTGCCGAAAGCCCTGACCGGGTGGATCAACGGCGTGGACGAGATCACGGTGGCGGCGCTGTGGGAGGGCAGCAAGGCCTATGTGAAGAACCACCCCGGGGAGTTCAGCGAAGGGGCTGCCCAGGAGGGCAGCGAGGACTATTGGCGGGCCGTGAACCGGATGTACCAGAAGGTGATCGAGCAGACCCAGCCCAACTATACCGTGATGCAGCGGGCAGGCATCCAGCGGAACCCGGACGAGTTTGTAAAGACCTTTACCATGTTTACCACCCAGCGGTTCCAGAACTACGGCATTCTGGCCGACGCCGTGATGGATTACAACGCCCAGAAAGCACGGTATGAGCAGGGCCAGACCGAAGAGACCCAGGCGGAGCTGCAGCGGGCCGGCAAACAGCTGCGGCAGGCGGCCGGAAGCCAGGTGGCGCAGACGGTGGTGTTTGCCCTGATGAAGATCGGCGCGGACTTTTTGCTGCACCGGTGGGACCGGGAGCAGGACGAAAACGGGGACGTGACCCTGAAGAGCCTGCTAAACCGGTTCACCGGGTTGTTTACCGAGAGCGCGGCCGGAAACTTTTTGTTTGGCAGCGAGGTGTACAGCCTGGTGGACAACGCCCTGAACGGCAAGGACTATGATGTGGTGAGCGCCACGAACATCAGTGCCGTCAATGACCTGGCCGGGGACGTGGCCAAGTTTGTGAGCGAGCTGCGTAAGGACACCACGGACATGGACGAGGCGAAGCTGGCCACCCACCACGGCAAGGTGGAGAAGTACGCCCTGACCCTGATGGAGGACGGGCTGGAAATTGCCGGCGTGCCCTTTGGCAACGGGTGGAAGATCCTGGAAGCCTTCAAGGGCTATGTGCAGGACGCGGTGAACATGTTCCACGGCGGGAAATTTACCTTTAACAGCCTGCCTGCCAGCGCAACCGGACAGTACGACCGGCTGTATGATGCCTATGCCAGCGGCGACGCGGGCGAGGCGCAGGCGGCGGTGGAGAAACTGGTGGCCATGGGCAAGGAGGATGAGATCTACAAGCAGCTGAAAACGCGGCTGGTAAAATACGAAAAAAAAGTGGAGGCTGCGGCAAAAGCACGAAATGTGGGAGACGATGAAACCCGCGTGAGGCTGACACAGGAAATCATCAGTGATGTGTATGACGTGATGGGAATCCGGAAGAATGTGAAGGAGGATGCAGAAAGGAGAAGTAAAGTTATTGACATGGTGACAGGAGATAACCGAGACGGAAAGGGAAGCGAAGGTGCTATCAATGTTAAAGCAGATGCGTTGCTGAAGGGCGACAACGACAGCGTGACCGATGACCTGGTGGCAGCCGTGGACAGCGGCCGGACGCAGGATGTGCAGGAAGAACTTGACCGGCTGCTGCGGGCCGGAAAGAGTGTGACAAGTCTGAAGAGCAAAATCACGGAAGTGTGCAAGCCGGAATATCTGGCCGGCAGTGAGTACGACCGGCAGAAGCTGGAGGAGATGCTGCTGGCCCTGACCGATGGGGACGGGAACGCCCTGTACGAGCAGAAAACCTTTGCCACCTGGCTGAAGAACGCCGAAAAGGCGCAGACCACCACGGTAAATGACCCCTACGCAGACCTGAGATAAGAAAGAGCACCCCGGCGGCCGGAAATGGCTGCCGGGGTGCTCTTGCTTTGGCAGAAAGTCCGCAGGTTTTTTGTGCAGCGGAGTGCGGTAGACTGGAAGGGCGAAAGGAGGAGACGCGAATGCGTGTGAAGATCTTGAAGCGCAGTTTTGCCGGGGCGGAGTTTGCCCCGGACGTGCGGGTGCTGAAGGTGGGCGGCCAGAGCAGCGCCGGGGTGGAAAAGCTGGAATTTGAGCTGCCGGCAGAATGGCAGGGCCTGAGCGTGACGCTGCATGTGCAGTGGCTGGACGGCACCCTGCCCGCACCGGTGCTGCTGGACGACGAAGACAGCGTGGCGGTGGACAAGACCCTGACGGCCAGCCCCGGCGGCCAGTGGATGCTGCTGGCCCTGGGTGCGGACGGTTACCGGGCCCTGACAAAGCCCGCCAAGTACGAGTGCTACAGCACTCTGAACACCGACGGAGACGTGGAAATCAGCCCCACCCAGTACGAGACCTTTGTGGCCCGGGTGCTGGAATACTCCAACACGGCGCAGCAGGCCGCAGCCAGCGCAAAGACCAACGCCGAGACGGCGGCCACCGCAGCAACCCGGGCGGTGAATGCCAAGGGCCAGGCAGAGACGGCGGCCCGGACGGCAACGGCAGGGGCCGAAAACTCTGCAGCGAGGGCAGAGGCTGCAGCCCACCGGGCAGAGCTGGCGGCACCGGAGACCGGGAAGGTGGTGAGCGTCAACGGCAAGGGAGGCGTGGTGATCCTGACGGCCCAGGACCTGGGAGCAGTGCCCCAGGACAGTGACCAGGTGGTGAAAAGTCTGACCCTGGCAGGAAAGACCCTGACGGTGGAGCTGGGAGACGGAAGCAAGCGGACCTTTACCACCCGGGACACCACCAGCCTGACGGCCATGACCGGGGTGCTGCGG
>OBAO01001409.1_pt1 | contig 14059 bp, 7 predicted proteins | sample 1517541 | NCBI WGS metagenome assembly OBAO01 (sample SAMN04571698, study PRJEB22368) | human gut metagenome | biome: human gut; material: stool | host: Homo sapiens | place: Luxembourg | collected 2012-08-10
TTTTCCTACACAAGGGGGCTTTTTGTCTATTGTCCGTTTTTTCTGGGGCAGTTCAAAAGCAGCCAGGCTTTGAAAGTACACCTCTATATATTAAAACATCCACCTGGCGCCGATATTCCATTGCCAGTCTTTCTTAAACTCGCTGCCGCCGCTGCGTTCCACATCAAAATAGATCTGATTGTTTTTGCCGGTCTGCAGCGCCGCGCCGATACCATACTCAAACCAGGTATCACGGAAGCTTTCGCTTACAGTCACAGCGCCGCTGCCGTCGTGCATCGCCACTTCATAACCGCCGCCGAACTCGTGCAGCAGGTTTGCTTTAGCGTAGACAACGCCCTTGCTGCCTACTTCCCTGCCAATATTGAAGCCGATGCGCCCTACAGCGCTCTTGATTCCGCTCTGGCTTACTTCGATACCATTGCTGGCTGTATAGCTGTCGCCGCCCAGATAGCCCAAAGTAAACTGTGCCTGCGGCTCGATATACCAGCCGTTGTGCAGCGCGTTTTTCCGTCCATATTCAGCACTTAACGCCACGCCTGTATTATTAAAATCGCCGGTGATCTTCTTGCTGTCAGTATCATACACAGCAAAATCACTATCCATATTGCTGATTTTTAATACGACGTCCAGATAATGGCCTTTACTGCCAAGCTCTGTATTATAGAAGCTGATCCCCTTACCGCTGTTATCGCCGCTGCCCCGGCTGTAGCCGCTGCTGCCGTCTGTATAGCTTAATGCAACGCCCTGATAACGGGTCACAGCCTCTGTCCGTTTTGTAACCTCGTCATAACCCAGCTCGTAGCCAGTATACTTATTGGCAAAATCAAACCTGCCGCTGCGGCCGATCTTACTGCCGCTGACCCTGAACCAGGCTCCTTGGGCATTCTCGCCGTTATTTCTCAGCTCACCCATACGCTGCAGCAGCTTGTCGTTTTCCGTCCGCCAGGTATGATAATTGAGCGCGTTTGCCGACAAAATCGTTTCTACGCTGGTCGTCGGCCGGTCATCCGGATCAAGCTTGATAATTTTGTCCAGATACCAGTCAAAATCATAACCGTTTGTTTCACTGGCTTTCTTCGCCAGATCGTAATGAGTGTAGAACAAATTCCCTTCTCGGTCTTTAGCCGTAAACTCACCGGCACCATTCACACTGGCCAGAACAAGACCATGCCCCTCTGTGCTGCTGCCGGCAGGAATATAATTATCCTTCTGATAAATATCGATTATCTGGCTGCCGCTGAAATTATCTTTGACCTCTATCTTGTCGCTATCATCGCTGCGCACATCGATGTCCAGCTTGATCACGCCGCCGGTACCGCTAAGTTTATTGGTCACCAAAGTACTGTAAGTGTTATTATCCGACCGCATATCGATAACCGCATTATTATTTAAAATCAAATTTCTCACATTACTGTCCCCGGCAACCTTCCATTGAGCTGCATTAGTGAAGTTCAGCGTAGTCTTACCGGTAAGCCCTTCTTTTACTGCACCCTCCAAAAATGAGTCATTAGTGCTGAAGTTGATATCCAAACTGCTTTTATCATTAGCAATATCACCCATAATCTGCACCTTATTGACAGCATTTTCATTGATCACCACCGTACTGTGGACATTACCTCCAGCATTTGAACCTAATAAAATCGCATAATTATCCTTTTTATATACAAGACCAGAACCACTGTCCACACCAGAGGCCAGTAAAGTATCGCCATTAAATTTGACTGTAGAGCCTAATACTTTCAATGCGCTGCCACCATCCGCATTGACAATTATCCGGCTGCTGCCATTAAAAACAGCATTATTTTCTCGCGAACTATTTGCTACCAACAAGCCTGCATCCTTTATGCCGGCACTATTTCCTGTATGGCTGACATTAATATTCGTACTGCCTTCAACTTTCAAATCGCCGTTCATAACTTGTATCCCAGTGTTAACTGCATTACTGCTGACAGTAACGTTAAGCGCGCCGCCAACATGAATAGTCTCTGATGAACTGCTCTGCACTCCATATACTTTGGCTGTATCAACAATATTCTCAGCAGCTACTCTAATATTGACATCCTCAGCGGCATTTAAAGAACCCCTGCTAGTCAGCGCCAGACCGGCAAGGGAACTGCCGCTTACAAAACTGCCGTCATTAACAACATTAAGATTTAAATTCCCTTTGATATCGGCATTAGCAACACCGTTTAAAGACATCCCATATACAAGTTCAGTCCCGCCTTCAATATTTACTGTTACATCATTGTTTACCAGCAATTTTCCGCTATCCTTATCGTCACTCCCTGAGACATATATTCCATATGCTTTATATTTATCGCCGCTCAGATCGATTACGATACCCTCAATATTAGCTGTGGCCTTATCAACAGACATTCCGTAAGTAGCTTCCACATTTTTTTCATTAGTATTTAAATTCTGAACACCTAGATGCAATACAGAATCTGTAATATTCAGCAAAGCGCCGTTTCGCACAAAGAGACCCTGTGAAAAATAGGTTCCTCCGGCATGATAAGCAAATATTTCTTTGCCTTTACTGCCGGTTATATTCAGCGCAGAACCAGTTCCATCAATATCTATTATCGCATTGAAGCCCGCTCCTGTGCCAATAAGTTCCAAATTTCCTGCTGCTTCAATATTTAATATGCCGCCCTCAGCAATCTGAACCAGATAATTGCTGACGCCTCCATTGGCATCCAGTTTTTCATCAGCGTCATATTTTATGGTTGTCCCGGAAGCATGGTTCTGCCCGTTTAAGACAACTTTGGCCTCAGCCACAGGACAAACACAAGTCCCCCCCATATATACACATGACATTGCCAGCAGCGACACTAATACTTTATTATTCAAACTTTTATTTTGCATTAAGTCACCTCGCATCCCTTTTATTCATCTTCAAAGATCATAATAATTGACTGTAATTCTTGCAGCGTCGGCATTTCTTCCAAAACGTTCCAACGCACTCCACCCGAAACAAAGTCCGCCTTCTTGACTATTCCTAAACCTGCCAGCTTATTGATTATCATAACTGTATACAGCATAGGAACTCTCAATACCGCATTCAGCTCCCGATAGGTAACGTACTTCTTTTTGATCAGCAGATAAAAAACAATTTTCAGCGCATAACACGATATAACTTTCACTTACAGATCATCCCCTGACTAAACCGTTTGTAAGCCTATCTTTTCTCTCTTGGATTAGGTCTTTGCTTATAACAAGAATAGCTGCAATAATATTGCCGCTTTCTGCCTATCAGAGCCGTATAAACGTGATATGCCTTGTTGCAGCCAAATTCACGGCCGCAAATCGGACAGGTCACTGTCAATCCGCTCAGCCCTCTTTTGCTTTCAATACTCAGCATTTCCTCCCCAGCCCAACTTTGCAAGCCAAACATCTCCCTTAAAACTACTCTATACAACGTATAAGTCTGTTTTTATTAGTTCCCCCGCAATAAATCCTGGCTGAAACCAGCCAGGATTTAAATGTAAAACGCTATTTATTAAAACATCCATCGTTAAAACTAATCGTCACAAAGTACGATTCTGTACTTTTTATCCTGCACTTTCGCCTCAGCCCTCTTGCTGCCGCCATCAGGCTCTACCAATTCATCTAAGGTACATTCAAAAATAGCCTTCAATCTCAAAAACCCCTTCAAACTCAGCATCACACGCCCATTCTCAGCATTGCTCAAATGAGTTTGCGATACACCGATCTGCCGCGCCAGCTCCGATTGAGATATCCTTTTCTGGATTCTCTTGATTTTGATCGTCTCGCCGATTCGTAAAATATCCAGTCCCTCCATCTTTACCACCCCCTTCTGCAGTACTCTGCCTTTTATTTTCCGCTCTGATTTTTCAGTAACGCTGCGATAGTTATCGCCTTCAATTTAGTCTCCAGCTCGTCTTGCAATAAACAATAAAAATTTCTGACCGGGCAATTATCAGCTGCAAAACGATTGCAATACTTATCCGCTTCCAAACAGCGATTGATTTTTGTCGTAGGCTCCATTAAACTTATAATTTCATACAAGTTAACGTCCTCAGCTTTTTTCGCCAGCATAAAACCGCCCAATTTCCCCACAGTTCTTGTAAAGATCCCTGCCTGAACCAGCTTCTGCGTTATTTTCAAAATATAACTTTTGGGTATCCCCATCGCCGCAGATATCTCACCGGCTGTCACAAGCTCTTGCCGCAATGCCAGATATAGCACGGCCCTTATTGCATAATCCGTCGTAATATTAAGCTGCATCATGTCCCCCTTTTTCGAAACCTTACCTGGTAAGGTTTCTTTTGCTGTAAAAAAATATTGCCTGTTTATAGCCAAAACTAAAGTATTTTGATCCCCAGCGCATCTTTTATAGCTTTTAATTAATCTTTTTCTTTATATTATCACATTTGTCCCCCCCGCAAGACATTTTGTTCTGTTTTTAAAAAATATTTGTTCGCAGGTCTTGCAACCGGGAACCTTTTATAAACCCTCTGAGGACACAAAAAAGCATAGATCTGAAAATCAGTTCTGGGCTTAAAAGCTTTCTCTGCAAAAATAAAAGCCTGGCTGTAACCAGCCAGGCTTTTGTGGGGAATATTTTCAAACAGGGTAGAGGGTTTCTGATCCCTGTTGAAAAACGAAAGAAAAATAAACTATATCTTCATGTAAAAGGAAATCCACGGCGCACTATGTTCGTGACTAAACGGCGCTCACTTAAAATTCAAAACGTACGCCGGCATTGATCTGCCATTTCTTTTGGATGTCAGCGCCAAAGCTGCGTTCAATATCGCCGTAGAAACTGCTGTTTTTACCCATTCGAATATTACCGCCCAGCCCCAGCTCAAACCAGGTATCGCCATAATCGCGGCTGTCGCTCAAGGTCTCGCCGTTAGCGGCCCGCATATAGATATCACGGTCACCGCCAAACTCGTGCAGCAGATTGGCTTTGAAATACACATCGTTACCGACAGAGATTTTCTGTCCTGCAACTATGCCCAGACGGCCAATATAGCTGTTGACTCCGCCCAGATAAACATTATTGCCCCGATCCGTGGTATAACTGCTGCTGCTCAGCCGGCCCATAATAAACTGGGCCTGCGGCTCGATAAAAGTGCCGCGCTTTTCACTCAATTCTATAGTTTTACCATATTCTATACTCAAACTGTAAGCGTGGTTTTTATTATTAGCTTTATCCGGGTAATCCCCATAAGAATTGATATCGGTATCAAAATGACCATAACGTGCCACCACGTCAGTATAAGTCCCGTTACTGCCATACCAGGTACCGTACAGGCTGCCTGTCCACAGCTTATCCTTGCTGCTTCCGGCTGCATAATCGCCCCGGCCGGTGCCGCTTTCCACAGCAATGCCATAAGTGCTTCTGGCATCGACTGCCTTATCATAACCCAACTGGTACATATTATAACGGCCATCAAAATTACCGCTGCCAAACTTGCCCCCGATATAACGGGCCCAGATACCGTCGCCGTCAGTCTGATTGCTGCGGTAACGCAAGTCGCCCAACCGCTTACGCAGAGTATCATTGCTGTTACGCCACAGGGCATAACTGTTATCAGACGCGTTCAGCAAGACTTCGGTATCGTTATTGACATTTTTCGCCAGCTTCGTCAAATACCACTCTTCCTCGCTGCCCCCTACGGCCAGACCGTTTTCGATCGTCGGCATCACGTCCCACAAACCGCCTTCATTCAGCTTTTTACCAACAAAAGTCGCATTTTTACTGGCATCAGTTATCAGCAGCAGCTTTTTCTCACCGGTCACAACCATGCCGCTGCTAAGGCTCACATCGGCAACCTGCACCAGCTGGCTCGTCCCTGCCGCCGCATCTGTAATATACAATTTATCGCCGTCTGTTTCGCTGGCCAGGTCAGTTTTCATAATAAACTCGCCGCCGCTGCCGCTCAGCTCAGCTACATCAAGCTGCTGATACGTGTCATGCTGCGACATATCGACTACTGCCCCGCCGCTCAAACCCAGTTTAGTCACACTGCTGTCGTCAGTCATCTTCCATAGGGCGTCATTAGACATAGTAAAATTGATGTCGCCGCCAGCCGCGCCGATCAACGCTGCGCCCTCAAACAGTGAACCGGCAGTATCCAGCACAGCATTGATCTTGGCGCCGCTATTGCTGTACATATCGCCGATGATCACCTTATCCTTGCCGGCAGCCACTGCATTAACAGTAGCTCCATCCGTGCTGTACAGCGAAAAATCTGTTCCATCCACGTATAAACTGCCCTCAAAATCAACTACTGAATCACTCTGATTCAAAACCGCTACGGCTAAGCCGCTTTCAGAAGTACGGGCCTGGATTTTTACATTATCGCCAAAAGTCATCTGTGAATTATCCTGATTGATAACGGCCCAGGCATTAACGTCGCTGTTAGCGGCATTACCGGCGGCAGATGTTAAGATCACAGTATTAGCGCCTGCCTTGAACTGACTTTGATAATTATATACAGCAAAACTTTTGATCTCTCCCGTAGTACCTTCAGCCTTCGCCGCTACTGCCAAATCATCACCGATCGTTGTATTTGCTCCGTACAGATTATTGATCGCATCGACCCGTGCCCTGGCACCGTCAGTCTGCGTCGTCGAAGAAGCCTCGATGTGCAGCTTGTTGCCAGCTGTCACCACATCACCCGTCTGGTTATTCAAACCCGAAACATGGTTCCTGACGCCCAGCTGTCCATCAGTTATCTCGGCCAGCAAGGCAACATTATCACCGATCTTGACATTGCTCTTAACAGCATCGCTGCCATCATGCATGATCGCGTCAGCACTGCCGCTGTTATTTTTAACTGTTACCACCGAGCCATCACCCAGGGTAATATCGTTTTTTTCATAGTTATAAATTCCGTAGACCCAATTATTGACACCGCCCTGGGCCTCGGCACTGATTACAGTATTTTTACCCAAAACGATCGTAGTCGGATAAGCATCACTGCCAATCAGATCCACGCCAAAAGCCCGCAGGTTCGCTCCATTCTCGCTTTTAATAAAAGTGGTTATCCTGATCCCGTCAGCCACCTTAACCTCGCCGCGAATAACACTCAAACCCTCGACGATATTGGCATTATCGCCGATAACAGTCGCCTTCAGCTCCTTGCTGTTAATAGTAATATCACTGCAATTACCAAGACTGATCACAGTCGCCGAGTTTGTATGGGTGATATCATAATCATCATTGATAACCTGATGGCTTTTGTCATTCCAGCTTACCCCAACTTCGTAATCCGCCGCAGCAGCTACGCCATAAGGACACGCCAGTATCAACCCTAATACTACGGCCTTTTCCAAACCCAATTTTTTTAAAACCACTCTCATCACTTCCCCTTTTCGATTTATATTGCTTTATTTAAAACTGAATTAAAGAAACTCTTCCAGTTTTAAAAACTAAAAAATCCTGCACAGCTCAGCTCACAACTTCCAGTCAGATAACGGCAGCCACCGCTTTCAACCAGTTATATCTGCGCACAACTTATTACTTTCCATAATAATTATTCCCAATATTTTAAATTTAATTATATAGATAATTTTATGCTTTATCTTTAATTTTAGTCATTATACATCATTTGTCCCCCCCGCAAGACATTTTTGTTTTGTTTTTAAAAATATTTGTCTGACAGTCTTGCAACCGGGAATATTTACGAAGCCTCTGAACACACAAAAAAGCACAGACCTGAAAATCAGGTCTGTGCTTTTTCTAAATTTACTCTATTTATTTTCCCTTAAAAAGAAATCCACGGCGCCACTTAAAAGCTCCACCTTACGCCGGCATTAAGCTGCCATTGTTTTTGGAAATCGCCGCCAAAAGAACGCGCCACATCAAAATACAGGTCGCTCGCCTTGCCCAGCTGCATATTACCGCCCAGCGCCAGCTCGCACCACGTGCCGCCATACTGCTTACTTTCGCCATAGCTTTCGCCAGCCGAAGTCATCAGCAGATCACTGCTGCCGCCAAACTCATGCAGCAGCGAAGTTTTAAAATAAACATTGCCCTGCTTATATTGCTTGCCTACCGCCATGCCCAAACGTCCAACAGCGCTGTTGATACCGCCGCTGCGCACCGTAATACCTCTGTCGGTCGTAAAATCGCTGCCGGCGATATGAGTCAGCGTCAGCTGCACCTGCGGTTCAATAAAGATATTTTTTGTCTGTGCCAGCCGTTTATTATATTCCACACTCAGCGCCGTCGCATTGGTATCATAATCACCGCTGTCAGCGCCAATACCGTAAGTCTTGATATCGCCCTTGATCCGGCCGTGTTTCAAAATTATATCCACATTATCGCCCGACCTGGTATGTTTGGTTCCATACAGCGCCAGCGCCGTCATTTTGTTTTCGCCGCTGCCGACACCGTAACCGATACTGCCCTTGGTATATTCAAAAGCCGCGCCGCCGCGCCAGTTTTGAGCATTTTCACTGTCAGGACTGCCCGCAAAAGGCAGATCATAACCGATCTGGTAGGTCTGATAATTTTCGCTGAAATCATCACCCTTCAACCGTCCGCTATACACCCGTGTCCAAACGCCCTGCTCGGCATTATCGTCACGCAGCTCGCCCAGGCGGCCGCGCAGACTGTCGTTACCTGTTACCGCCAGCGCATAAATACCGTCGCTGACCCGCGACAGCGCCCGAACATCTTCCGTCACCCCGGCAGTTTTAAGACTTTCCAGATACCACTTAATGCCGCCGTCAGTTTCGTTAGAAATCTCAGCCTTATAATTGTAGATACCGCCGCCGTAAGCATCCTGTGCGGTAAATGTATAATTGCCGCTGGCATCGTCTACTAATAGCAAATGCAGATTATCACCAGTGTTATGTCTGGCGTCCCTGACCTGAATATTATGATGCGCGGTTCCTGACGGCGTACCGTCAGCAATAAATACCTTATCACTCTGAGCCTCGGCAATGTCAGTTCCCAAAACAAACGTACCGCCGCTGCCGGTAAATTCGGCAACCTTCAACTTCTGATAGCCGGCCTGCTGCTCCATATCGATCCTGGCATCATCGCCAAACTCCAGACTGGTCAGGTCGCTGTCAGCAGTCACATTCCACAGCGAACCCTGACGCAGTTTCATATGCAGCTTGCCATCGTTAGCAGTAGTTGCAGCGCCTTCATAATATGACTTGCCAGTACTCAGATCCAGCTCCAGTATACCTTCATTGATAGCGGTAATATCGCCTGTCAGGTAAACATCGCCGCTGCCGCTGCTGTTGACTTTCAGGCTGCTGCCATTTCCGGAAACATATAAGCTTTGGCTGCGGCCCTTATTATCCAAAACCAGACCTTTGGCAAATTCGATACTGCTGCCAGCATGGGCATAAGCGCCCATAGTGCGGTTGCCGGCAGCAGTGCCTGACGTATCGATCACCGTATCACCGGCAAAATTCACCTCGCTGTTATTACGCGCCACAACGCCAAAGGTTTCTCCGGCAGCGCGTGCTTTGCTGCCGGCTGTATTGTTGCCGACTTTGATATAAGCCGTAGCGTCAAAATTTATTGTACTGTGGCTGACCGCTGTATCATCTGAATTACCGGCAATAACGCCGACTACTTCCGTACTGCTGTCGCCCCGCACATCTACCAAAGCCGCGCCATGCAAATCGATACTGCTGTTTTTTATGGCTTGGATACCTTTGATCTCGCTGCCGCCGTTGCCGCGCACAGTGACCGCAGTAAGCGCACCTGCCGCGTCACTGCCGATCTCAGTTGCAGCGCCGTTGTGGTTATAAATGCCCCAAACCTTGCCGTCGCCATTACTGGTAACGTTGATATGGACAGCACCTTTGATCTCTGTTTTGCCTGCACTCTTACCATCTGTAGTGTCTAAATGGTAATTGGTCATACCAGTCGCATCACCGTTATTGCTTACAACTGCAATGACGGCACTGCCGCCAATAGTCACCTTACCGCCATTATCAGTCACGATACCGTTGGCTTCACCTTCAGAAGCATTTACTGTCGCACCATAATTGCCGGCAATCTCTATCTCCGCCTCAGGCACGCTGTCATCACGAATCTTATTTCTAAATGCTTCGATGCCATACGCATTTTTGCCGCTGACATTAGTCACTACATTACCGCCTATAGTCACCTTCGCGCCGCTTTCACTGGTGATGCCGCGGGCGTAATTGGCTTCTGCCGTCACATTGCCGCCTGCATCCTTAACACCAGTCATAGTAATCAACGCATCGCCGCTGATGGCGATATTTCCAGCTGTTTCATGACTGTAAATACCCTTGATATTATTGCTGGCAGCAGCAACCTCGATCTGCGCCGCTTTGCCGACAGTGATACTGCAAGCTTTATCAGCATTTAGCCCATGCGCTATAAAACTGCCTTCAGCATTTTTTACTGTTACTATGGCATTACCGCCTATCTCTACCGCACTCGTTGTAGTATCCGAAGTATTTGTCCAAGCAGAGATCCCCTTGGCACTGCTGTTATCAGCAGTAACATCAATAAAAGCATCTTCAGCGATCTTAGTTACTGAATCAGACCAGTTCTTGACACCGTTGATAAAATAAGTTTCTTTATTGATCGTGCCGCCAGTACTGCTGACCGTAACCTGTACAGACTTTTTGAGGTCAGTAGTGCCTGATATGCCATCGGCCTGGCCGCCACCCATACTGGTCGCCTTGATTATCGTATTGCCCTCAACGGTAAAATTACTCGTCTTGTCAGTAACGACGCCTCTGGTATCACCTGCACCAGCCGCCGTTATCACAGCATCGCCGCCGATAGTCGTCGCCATATTAGAATCGCCCTTGATACCTGTCGCAGTGCTTTGTTTACTGCTGACAGTGATCCGGGCTGATTTGCCGATATCAGTAGTGCTGTACCAGTTTCCGGCCAAGCCCAGTGCATTATTTTTATCAGCAGTCACGTCAATAACAGTATCACCGTCAACCTTAACATTCGTAGCCCAATAACTGTAAATACCCAGACTGTTAGCACTGGAAGCAGCCGAATCGCTGTTGACTTTGATATAAGCAGAACCCATTTTGACTGTAGCCTGCGAAGTATTGATACCATTGCCGTAGCCGTCAGTACAGCTTATATCAATAGCAGCAAGTCCACCTACTGTAACCGCAGCACCAGACTTAACATCGATGCCTTTTACACCAACATATCCAGCATAACCACTGCCATATGCTCCAACCTCACCCTTAGCCTTCAGTGTATAATTTCCAGCAATTGTAACTACACTTTTAGCAGCTGCATCCAACCCCATCGTATCTACACCAGCAAGATTGAACACCGCGTTACCGGCAATATCAACCTTACTGTTTTCTCCATCTGCAGTAACAGCACGTGTATAAAAACCCAGCTTAGGATCGGTTGCCGCCACACCCATATTGATATTCACATCACTGCCAAAAGTACCCGTACCACCGGCAGTAATATTCATGCCTTTGGCATTCCATTTTCCACCTTCGATATTGATAGTGGCCGCGCCATCTACCTGTACCCGGCCTCCGGTATCCGAATAAATCCCTGTTGCATCCCCGCCTGCCGACACATTGATCTCAGCCCTGCCGCCGATTTGTGTCAGCGAAGCATCGCCACCGATAGTGCCGCTGTAATCGTTACTGTTGATACCTACAGCCTCACCAGATACAGAAACAGCATTGATGACCGCATCGCCGCTGACATTGATACTGCCGCTGTCCCAGCTCCACAAGCCTGTTGCTTTGCCGCTTTCACTTTTGGCATTAGCCTCCAGCGTTCCTGCTAAAGCTACATCACTGCCAACCCAGCCCTGGATACCGATCCCCTGACCGCTCTTACTCTCAGCATTGATTACTGTAGCTCCTGTTACCGAAATCAAACTATTATTGCCATAGGTACCCAAACCAAAAGCTTTAGAAGCATCGGCTTTAGCCAAAACATCCATACCCTCCAATGCCGTCAGCACCGAACCACTTTCGATCTGTGCACCTACGGCAGTGCAGTCCACGTCTGTTTTATTATTAGCAGCTGTTAAACTTACATGCTCATCAAAATTTAACTTGGCACTCAATGCATTTGAAAATATGGCTTTGGAACCCAAGCTGCTGCCAGAACAGTTATTGACAGCGGAAATATCGGTCACACCGGCAAAATTGAGCGTTGTATCGCCAGTGTAATTACTGACAGCCGAATATTTACCAATAAAAATACCAAACTCACTGGCCTGCAGCGTAGTCTTATCGGCATTAAAATTAAGCAGGTTATTATCAGTATCAGCATAAGCCGTAATAGAAACAGCATTGCCGCCATACTCACCATCCTCAGACAGCAGCTTGATATTGGTTTCTTTGCCGGCAAAAGTAACGCTGCCGCCACCACCCTGAGTACTATCGCCTATGGATATACCGACATGGTCAGTAATATCACCAGCAGAGCGCACGATATTAACGATGCCATTGGCATTAGTAAATTCCAGACTGCCGTTATCAATAAGCCTGATGCCACGCGCCATATTCAGATTAAGGGTTTCGGCCTTATCGGTAAAGCTGATCTTACTGCCAGTGCCGACAACCTCCAACCCATAGCAGCCCCAATTATTGTTATTATTGACGATATTAGTGACCTTGTTATCAAAAACTATATTGCCGCCTTCACTGGCCCTTGCCACAACAACAAAAGTCTTGCTCTCATCCGTCAGATTAAGCTCGCCACCGGTAAACTTTAAATTGGCAGCCTCCGACCGGGCCAGAATATCAACGCTCCGAATAGTTGATTGAAGATTGTCTTTACCTATCAGATCCAGCTTATCGCCTACGTCGATCGCAACCTTTTCATACTCCACACTTACCGGATGGAAGATATTACCTGCACTGCTATCTTTGATCGTATTTTCACCCGCAAACGTATACCTTATCTCGCCGCTCACCGGGTCTACGACTTTGATACTGTCGTAATCGCTTTCCTGCCCGGTGATCGTTTTATTATACTCCGTGGCCCCCCCTACTCTACAAACATTCGCCAGCAGTAAACTCAAGATCACTGCCTTTTCCAAATATCTTCTCCTCATCATTTTCCTTCATTCGCTCCTTAACATAATCTATGCTTTTTTTCCCAGTATCTGCAGCATTTTTACAATCACTGACCTATCATTTTCAGGGTAAGCAGGCTGCGATTTATCTTCAAAGAAAAAATCAGGCTGAACAAAAAAATCTTCCAGCTTACATTCAAAGATATTAGCCATTTTTATCAGCAAACGCAGATTAATCTTCACTCGCCCGCTTTCGATATTGCTTAAATGCGTCTGGCTGATCCCAATCCGTTTGGCCATTTCCATCTGTGTAATGTGTCTGGCTGCACGAAACATTTTGATAGTTATGCCAATTTCTGTAAAATTGATTTCTGCATACATAGCTTCCACCCCCTGTCAGCATATTTAAAATTCTCCAAGAATATTTACCAATCCAAGACTATTTTTACTATCCATTTAAAATTATTCGTTACAGTTATACTTTTTATCATTATAGCACCAAAGTCCCCCCCCGCAAGACATTATTGTTTTTTTGTAAACTTTTGTGTGATGGTCTTGCAACAGACAACCCGATAACTATTTAGAAATTCAGCAAATCGTTTGATTATCATCTTACTTTGCACCCCTGGTACAAAATATCCCTGAATATGAAAAAAGTACTGCCAATCAACGCTGTCAGTACCACCAAAAATTTATACACCACCTGCTGCTGCAAAATCGCCTTATTAAATAGGTTTACTTTTGTTTTTTATTGCAGGACTGCATTGGCACTTTTAAATATTTTTTAGAAAAATGCTTGCATTTGTTATTTTAAAGGCGTATAATGCGTTTTAGAAAAGATAAGGCGACACTTATTTTTGCTTTAAGTGTCGCCCTATCTTTTTATTTTTCTGTGCCTTTTCTCTGCTCCGGTACGGTTATGACTGTCGCGTCATAGCCTGCCGGCTCTCAAAGGCCGTTTGTTTTATGTTCTTTGACGATGGCACTGCTCAGCTCATGCAGACAGTCACCCAGCTTGTCCAGCCGCTGCTCCATGCGCAGCAGCAGGTACCAGCTCAATACTA
>OBAO01001421.1_pt1 | contig 13917 bp, 10 predicted proteins | sample 1517541 | NCBI WGS metagenome assembly OBAO01 (sample SAMN04571698, study PRJEB22368) | human gut metagenome | biome: human gut; material: stool | host: Homo sapiens | place: Luxembourg | collected 2012-08-10
TTGCTGCACCGCCTACAGGGAAGAATCGCTGGCGCGCACCTCAGCCGTGTCAGAATTGGGAAGGAATAAAGGATTGTGCACGCTTTGCACCGATTTCTGTGCAGGATACGCCAGGCATAGGTGATTCTCTATACAATAGAGAGTGGCATGTTGACCAGGATGTGCCTATGGATGAGGATTGTCTGTATCTAAATATCTGGACAGGAGCAAAAAGCGTGGATGATAGACGTCCAGTTCTTGTTTGGTATTTTGGAGGCGGCTATCAATGGGGCTATACAAGGGAGATGGAGTTTGACGGAGAGCGCCTTGCAAGACAGGGAGTTGTTGTTGTCACCGTCAATTATCGTGTGAATGTATTTGGCTTTTTGTCACATCCTCAGTTGACAAAAGAGCAGCCAGAAGCACCGTCCAATTTCGGAAGCCTTGATCAGAAGGCAGGTCTTGAGTGGGTTGTCAGAAATATTGCTAATTTCGGAGGTGATCCAAATAAGATTACAATTGCCGGACAGTCGGCAGGCGGTGCAAGCGTAATGTCGCAGCTCGCATGTGAAGAAAATGAAGGAAAAATTTCCGGTGCGCTTGTGATGAGCGGTATGATTGGAAGTCCTTATGAAAAGACACGTTTTGGCACACCGACACCTTTAGCTACGGCAGAGCAGATTGGAAAAGACTTTTTTGAATTTCTTGGCGTAAAAACCTTGGAGGAAGCAAGAGCACTTGATGCATTTGAGATTCGTGATAAGTATTCTGATTTTGCTAAGGATCATCCGCGTATGTATACTGTGCGTGACGGTGTATTCTGCAAGGAAGACCCATACAAAAAGATGCTTGAAGGAAGAAGCCTTTTAGTGCCTCTTATGGCAGGAAACACATCAGATGAGTTCTTAAATCATATTGAAGCTAAGGACGACGAACAGCTTTTGAAAAAGGTAGAAGAACTTTTTAAAGATAAGGCAGATCAGTTTTTGTCATTTGAAGAAAATAAAAAGCAGACACCAGAGGGATTTTCGCCTGTCAGTGGAATTGAGTACAGCGTAAAGCGAGCATTTTTATCAAGAAAAGCTACAGGCTGTAATCAAAACAGCTATTATTATCGTTTTGATGCTGATATTCCAGGATGGGACAATGCAGGCACATTCCACTCGTGTGATTTATGGTTCTTCTTTGAGACACTTGCCAAATGTTGGCGACCATTTGACGGTCATCACTATGATCTGGCGCGTCAGATCAGCAGCTATTTTGTCAACTTTATAAAAACTGGCAATCCAAATGGAAATGATTATAATGAAAATAAGCTTCCAGAGTGGAAGCCATACTGTGATTCAGATCGCTATGAAATGAATTTTACAAAAGATGGCGCAGCAGGTGGAAGTACAGAGACTGAAAGAATGCGCTTTTTGCTAGAGAGATAAGCCAAATTTTAAGTCGCATAGGTTCCATTTTGGGTGCGAACATGGATCGTATTTTTCTCAATTGGGGAGCGGCTGCTGATTTCAATTATAACAGAAGTTTGCTCTCCAAATCCATATCCATATACTCGATAGTAACTTTTTTGCTACAAATAAAAATCAAAATATTCCATAGAACAATTAAAATAGGACATTGTAAAAAGATTCAGTTTATGTAAAAATGGAAACAGCAGTGACAAAGTTTAATACGGGAAAATTAAAAAATTCTCTGCAAAAACAAAAAAGAGGTGACAATATGCTAGTAGCAAAACATAGGGCGAGTACACAAATTACGGATGTTAAGAGAACTGACAAATCGGTTGTTCTAAGATCTAAAGCCGAGCAGATTCAGTTTATTCCCATATCTGAGAGTGCAGTGAGAGTGATTTGCACAAAGGCAGATACACAGAAAAAGGAACAAGAATTGACACAAGGAGATTCCATTAAGAGGAGCAATCAGATGAATTCTGTCCAGTGGGAGTTGAAGGAGGATAGTGAAAGCATAAGCGTAATCCTTTCAAATCTTACAATCAGAATCGATCGTCAGGCGGCTTCCATTTCGTATTACAAACCCAATGGGGAACTCCTTTTAAAGGAACGAGATAAGAACAGTAGAACGATGGAGGCTTTTCAGTCTTACCGTGTTGTGCGGGCTGGAAAAATTGAGCAAGTTCAGACAGCAGATGGCTTGAAACGTTTTGTGAAAGATGCTGTGCGTGAGCCAGATCAGACATTGTATCACACAAGAATGCATTTTGACTGGCAGCAAGATGAGGCACTATATGGTCTTGGTCAACATGAGGAGGGAATTCTTAATCTTCGTGGTCATATGGTATATCTCCATCAGGCAAATCGAAAGATTGCGATTCCGCTTTTGATGTCAAGTTTTGGCTATGGCATTTTGATGAACACATCTGGAAACATGGTTTTTAGTGATACAGAGAACGGTTCCTATATGTATACTGAGTCAGATCCGAAGTTGGATTTCTATTTTATCAACGGAGATGGGATGGATGGCGTTGTGGGAGGATATCGCAAGTTGACAGGAAAGGCTTCTATGCTTCCAAGGTGGGCATTTGGCTATCTTCAGTCACAAGAGCGTTATGAGACACAGGAGGAAATCTGTCAGGTCGCTGCAGAATACCGCAGACGTGGAATTGGATTAGATGGCATTGTGCTTGATTGGTGTTCCTGGGAGGACGACATGTGGGGACAAAAAAGCTTTGATGCGAGTCGTTTCCCTGATCCAGCAGGCATGATTCAGACGCTTCATGATGAGGATGTTCACTTTATGATTTCAATCTGGCCAAATATGGATGAAAAGTGCGAAAATTATAAAGAAATGAAAGAGAAGGGCTTTCTTCTTCCGTTTTCCAATATCTATGATGCAAGAAATGAACAGGCTCGCAAATGCTATTGGGAGCAGGTGAAAAGAGGCTTGTATCGGTATGGAGTGGATGCTTGGTGGTGTGATTCAAGCGAACCGTTTACACCAGAGTGGAGTCATGTGGAGCGTCAGGAGCCTGCAAGTCAGTATGAGGAATACAAAAAGACAGCAGGTGAGTTTCTAGGAGAAGCGCATACAAACGACTATGCTTTGTACCATGCAAGGGCAATTTATGAAGGGCAGAGAGCAGAGCAGAAAAAGGATGGATCCAATAAGCGAGTCTTTAATCTAACGAGAAGTGCATGGACGGGGCAGCAGCAGTATGGCACGGTTATGTGGTCTGGAGACACCTCTGCGAGTTGGAAGACATTTCGCAATCAGATCTCAGCAGGGCTTAATTTCTGTGCAAGTGGACTTCCGTACTGGACGGCAGACATTGGTGCTTTCTTTGTGAAGGATGGCGATTCTTGGTATTGGGACGGGAAGTACGACGATACAACGAATGATCCGGCTTATCTGGAATTGTATACACGCTGGTACCAGTGGTGTTGTTTTCTTCCAATATTTAGAGGACATGGAACGGATTGCAGAAGAGAGCTTTGGAAATTTGATGGAGAGGGAGGTATGTTTTATCAGGCATTACTTCGGATGAATGCGCTTCGCTATAAACTTCTTCCTTATATATATTCAACTGCTGGAAAAGTATGGCTGTATGATTCATCAATGATTCGCATGCTTGCATTTGACTTTCCAAAGGATCAGCAAGCACTTCATATTTCGAATCAATATTTGTTTGGAGAGAGTCTGATGGTGTGTCCAGTGACAAGGCCAATGTATTACCAAAAGAACGAAAATGGTACTAAAAAGATACTAAATCCGTATTGCTATCGTGCTGTTTATCTTCCAGAGGGATGTGGTTGGTATAATTTCTGGACGAACAAGTATTATGAGGGCGGTCAGTGGATTGAGGAAGAGGCACCGATCGAGAAAATTCCTCTTTTTGTAAAGGAAGGAAGTATTCTTCCAATTGCAAAGCCAGCGCAGAGTGTAGAAGAGGTTGTGGCATCGAATGAGCTTACTTTTTTTGTATATAATGGAAAGGATTGCTCATATGAATTCTATAGTGATGATGGTGATGGCTATGAATATGAAAATGGATCCTATAAGCTGGAAACATACAAATGGAATCAGAGGGAACAGAAATTGATTGGTCCAGAAGGAACTTTCTTAAAAAAAGAGAACCTTCGAATAATTGGATGAGAATAATTAAATGCAAACAAGGACTTGTAAGTAATGTTAGATAAATGAACACCTTGATGGTTGCGATGAATAAAGCAATCGTCTAGGTGTTCTACTTTTCAATTTTATTTTTCGGACATTGTTTGTTGCCATTGCCGTGGACTAACGCCAAATTTTGAACGAAAAATCTTATGAAAATAGGTTGTAGAGTTATAGCCAGTTTGAAGTGCAATTTCTTCCATAGTAAGATCAGGACGATGGCATAGAAGCTCGCACGCTTGTTCCATTCTAACATTTGTAAGATACTGAACAATGGTGGATCCAGTTTCTTTTTTGAAAATATAGCTAAGATAGCTGGCATTGATCGTTAAGATTTCGGCAAGCTTATCAAGGGAAATATCTTGCTGATAGTGGAGTTTAATATATCTGCAAGCAGCGGCTACCTTGGAAGAACAGCTTTCTTGTTCCGTTTGAGAGAATGAATTGTGCCAGAAATCTAACAGCTTTTTTACAAATTGAATTAGTGATTTTTGCGTAATTGTGTTATCTGATGGCGTCGGATACTGCCTATGGATTCGATCAATAGGAAGATTGATATCGGATACAAAGGTGTATGCAGAAAAAATTTCTGTAAAAATAAGAGGATAATACAAATTAGCTGGAAGCGCATTGTAAAGTTCTTGAATGTAATCTTCAATATTTTCCTCAAAGGTGATAACACGAATTGCAGGAAGTAGTGTGCGCTTGGCAATGATTTGTAAGAGGGGTGAGTAGTCTTCTGTTTTGCTGGCAGGAGATTGAGATAGTATCATTTCACATAGAGCTTCCTGATAGTGAACCGCGATCGAGTTGATTGCATTTGCTTTTCCAGCGGTGGAAAGAAAATAAGAGTGTCCCCACGGGATGGTCTTAAAAATAGTTTCTAAAATAGTATATACTTCTTCCGAGTGAATTTTTTTTGAGTAATTCAGCAGAAAAAGAGTTCGTGAATTAAGAGAAAATGTGTAAATTGTATCAAAGTATCGTGTTAGTTGTTGCTTTAGTTGAAGTGGGTCTGTATGGGTATTGTTGATCGCACATAAGCAAAACGCAGAATTGGGAAAAATATATTCTAAATCTTTTGCGGGAACAACGTCATCAGAGTAGCTGTTTCCGTTTAGCAAAAGAAGTTGAATACGCATAAGTACATGTGAAATATTTCTTTCTTTCTCAACTTCGAGTTCCTTTAAACGATGAATTAAAAGAGATTTATCAATTGGTTTGAGTAAATAATCATCTACATGCAGGTGCAGAGCCTGTTTGAGATAGGACTGTTCATCATATCCACTGCATATGATGAATCTGCAGTGTGGGAAATTTTGCTGAGCTTGTTTGATAAGCTCAAAACCATTAGACTCAGGCATATTAATATCAGTGATGATGACATCAGGGCGAAATGAGGTTAATTTATTTAAAGCATCTTCTACATCCATAGCGGTTACAATTTTTACGGATGTCTCTGTCTGCTCAGAAAGAATAATTTCTAGTCCCTTTAAAACAAGATATTCATCGTCGACAAGTAAAACATTTAATGCCATAGTTTCCTCCTTTTTGTAGTAATAGAAGCTTTTAGTTTCACTTTTTAAGGTGAATCAGCGATGGATTCGGATGCTACAAGTAGTTTCTTTTCCAGGTTCACTTTCAATGGAAAAGTAATAGCCGTCTCCATAAAAGATTTTTAGACGATCACTCGTGTTAAAAATGCTGCGACCGTTATTCTCGCTCGTCATTGTGGCTCGTTCTTTTGGATGAGCCAATAGATATTGAAGCTGCTTTAAGCGTTCAGGTGAAATGCCCGGACCTGTATTTTTTACTGTAATGGTCATATCAAGATCATTGCGTACAATAATAATATGAATATGAATAAAATCCTTGCATTTACTGACGTTGTGTGAAAAAACATTTTCTATCATATTAAAAATAGAAAATTTTGGACAACGCCATTTGTCAGTCAAATCGGGAATATCCCAAGTGACATCAAAGCGGTTTCCAAGGCGTTTTTCTTGAATGGATAGATATTGACGGATAACATCCAATTCTCGCTCAATAGGAACCAAATATTCTCTAGATAGAGAATAGCGCATTAAATTCGCAAAGGAAAAGGCAATATCCGAAATCAACTCTTGGTGGTTGATCTCAGCAATCATGCGAATGCTTTCCAAAGTCCCGTAGAAGAAATGAGGATTTAGCTGAGATTGCAGAGACTCAATTTGCGCATTTTTTAATTGAATTTCGCTATTTAAAAGACTGTCCGAGAGTTCATTAATATGCTGTACCATCTGATTAAATGAAATTGCAAGATCACCAGTTTCATCGGAGGTAATTTCACCAGTATACGGAGTTAATCGAGGCTTATCCTGCTGTTTCATATGATCACTAAGTTTGACAATGTTATGCATAGCTCGAAATAGAATAAGAAAAACAGCAATGCTTGCAAAAATGAGCAGAAATCCAGCAAATAGTAGACTTAATATAAATGGTTTGTAGGAAAATAGTGTTTCACTTTCCGGAGCTACTTTCATAATATAAAAACTTCCATTGTAGAGAGAAAAAATACTGACGACGTTATGATCTTTTTCATTTAAGGAGATCATTGGTGTGTCCAGGTGAGTGGAAGAATCAATATATTGATGTAAATTAGTAGAGGGTTTTCCTTGCTCGGTCTGATAAATTAAACATTGATTTAGATAAACATAAATATGAGAGTCTGGAAAACGGTTGGCATACTGTTCAAATATCTGCGTGTCAAAGGCAATGCGCAGGATACCACAATATTTCTTCATAGGAGGGTTTGAGAAACCAATATAAAATACAGGAGACGGAAGACCATCAGTGTATTCTATACGCCATGTACCATTTAACAGAAGTGGATCAGGGTTTTCGAAAAAAGGCTGGGCACTCAATGGATAAAATTCCTTTAGAAGGTTGGCAGCAATTTCGTTTTCTGTATAAATGGAGATATCGCGAATATTTGGATTGTGAAGTCGAATATTGCTGAGCAAAGAATAAATTTGTGTATTATAGGCACGAACTACTTTTGAATTTGAAGTATAGATGCCGTGAAGTAGTAGTCTTAGCTCGTAATCAGACTGAAGCTGTGAAGAATATTGCTGAACAATATCCAGTTCATTTTCCAACGAATTTTGTTCCATTAAAAGCGAAGTGAAACGGTCGGTGGTGTATTCTTTAATGCGCTGGTCAGAAAAGTAATGGTATATCATAAAGCTTAAAAGAACAATAGGAATGAAGACCGCAAGAAAGTAGCAGCAAATAACACGTGGCAATAGTTTTTTCTGCTTTTGTAACATAAAAAGACCCTCCTTTGGAGATTTATTAGGGATCGTGTTTGAATATTATTATAGTATAAATAAAAATAAAATGAAAGTAAGGCAAAAAAAATCATATGTGAAAATATTTTGGATTGTTAACTTTTTTTGGAAAGAATTATTGGAAAAGATGAAAGTAAAAATTAAAAAATGAAAGAAAACGTAGATAAATATAAAATTAGTTGATTTGCTATCGTAGGTAAAGAAAAAATAAAAAGAAAAACAAAAAAATCTTCTCTATTCAGGAAAAAAAAAGAGGCTATAATAAAAGAAAAAAGAGAAATTAAAAAATAAGGGAGGAAAAAAATGACACGTTCAGAGAGTTGGAAAAAGAAGTTTGTGAAATTTAGGCGTCAGAAGGAACTTCAGTTTTTTGCATTAGCTGGAGTTGCATATTTGATTATATTTTCTATTATTCCAATGTTTGGAATCATTCTTGCTTTCAAATCTTATAAGATTACAGCAGGAATATCGGGAATTTTTACTAGCGAATGGGTCGGATTGAAGTATTTCAAAGAATTCTTTTCAGATTATCGATTCTGGGAATTGCTGAGAAATACGATTGTTTTGAGCTCGCTAAAAATGATTTTTGCATTTCCAGTACCAATTATTTTAGCGATTCTTATTTCTGAATGTAGAAATGAGAAATTTAAGCGTGTGATTCAAACTGCAAGCTATTTGCCTAATTTTGTATCGTGGGTTCTTGTTTATGGAATCAGCACAGCGCTTTTGTCACAGGGAAAAGGTGCTATTAATCAATTGTTAGTACATATGGGAATTATTGATAGTGGGATTCCATTTTTAACAGATCCGAATATGTTCTGGGGAACATCAGTGGTACTATCTATTTGGAAAAGTTCGGGATGGTGGGCGATTATCTTTTTGGCAGCGATATCGGGCATTGACAAAACACTTTATGAAGCAGCAAGTATTGATGGAGCAGGGCGATTAAAAAGAATATGGCATATTACACTTCCAGGAATTAAGGGATCCATTATAACAGTGTTAATCTTATCAATAGGGAGCTTTCTTGGAGGAGGAATGGTAGGTTCCAATTTTGAACAGTCATTTTTGATGGGAAATACTGTAAATAATGCTAAGTCCGAAATTATTCAAACATATGCGTTTAAAATGGGAATGGCGCAGGGGCGTTTTTCCTATGCAACAGCTGTGGATCTAGTTCAATCAATGACTTCTATTGTTTTAATTCTCATCAGCAATACAATAGTAAAGAAAATAACGGGAGATGGACTGTTCTAATAGGAGGACAAGGCATATGAAGAAAAAATTAACAGAGGACAAAATTGTAGATATTGTCGTGTATATTTTATTGACAATCGTAGGAATCATAACAGTGTATCCATTTTATTATACTATTATTTGTTCATTAAATGATGGAATGGATTTGATGAAAGGCGGTGTTTATCTATTTCCAAGAAAATTTACATTGGCAAATTATCAGCTGTTTTTAAGTGATGCAGAGTGGACACATGCATTTAGTGTATCGGTTGCAAAGACCATTATAGGAACTCTATTATGTGTAGCCTTTACAAGTATGTTTAGTTATGCATTATCTAGAAAAAATTTGATGTTTAAAAATGTTTACCGTTTTTTGGTGGTTTTTACGATGTATTTTTCAGGTGGATTGATACCATATTATATTCTTCTGAAAGAATTACATTTACTAAATACATTCTTCGTGTATATCATTCCAGGAATGATAAATGGATTTTTTGTTATGACAGGAATTAATTTTTTTAGCTCTATTCCAGAATCAATATTGGAATCAGCGAGAATGGATGGTGCGTCAGAACTTCGCGTCTTGTCAAAAATAGTTCTTCCAGTATCAAAACCGTTTCTTGCAACGTTGGCACTTTTTAGTGCAGTAGGACAGTGGAACAGTTGGTTGGATTCAGCTTATTATGTACGTGATAATAATTTAAGAACATTATCTTATAAGATGATGACAACGATCAATCAGACATTAGCGACTACTGCAAACACAGATGCAGCAGGGCAGATGTCGCAGGCAAATACAGCAACTACATTTACAGTTCAGGCAACTGCTATGGTGGTTTCAATGCTTCCAATCATGTGTGTATATCCATTTTTGCAGAAATATTTTGTGCAAGGAATGATGATTGGTGCGGTAAAGGAATAAAACCTAAAATAAAAGGAGGACAAAGAAATGAAGAGAAAGATGACAGCATTAGCAATGACAGCAGTGATGGCGGTACCGCTTGCAGGACAAGTGACGGTGAAAGCAGAAGAAACGCCAAAATTAACAATTTTTGTGGATGAAACGTGGTGGCCATATGAAAAATGGGAAGGTGCGGTTCCAGAAGAGTTTGCCTCAAGAGTAGGTGCAGATATTGAGGTGATTCGTGCAGCTGATGGCAATCAATTGGCATTAATGGTATCAGGTGGAGATATGCCAGATATTATTTGTTCAAATCGTTACCAGTATTTGGCAGATGAATCAGTTTGCTATCCATTGGATGAGTTAATTGACGAGTATCCTCAGTATACATTTGAGCCAGATGAAACATATCGTTTTGTAAATACGGCAGTTGATGGCCATTTTTATACAATAGGTTGTGGTTTTTCACCAGATTATGAGTATGCAAAATGGGATAAGATTTTGGTAGAAGGACCAGGATTCATGTATAGACAGGACATTGCGGATGAGTTGGAATTAAAGTTTGAAACACTTGATGACTTGGACAATGCATTTGCAGCAGTCAAAGAAGCGTATCCAGATATGACAACATGTGCTTTTAATTGCGCTCATAAATTTAATTGGTTGCTTCAACAGATGGGATTGGCAGGAAGTGGATATGTAGAAGCAGACGATGGAACACTTCAGTGGTGGTTAGAGCAGGATGGACTACTGGACTACTATAAGAAAGTAAATGAGTGGTATAGAAATGGATATATTTCAGCAGAAAATTTTGCATATCAGTCTGAAGATGAGACCAAAGAGGTATGTGTAGGCGGAAAAGCATTTGCAAATTTTGGCTATGATAATCATGCTGATAATTATAATACTGCAATTGCTACAAATGGAGATGATTTTACATTTAGTTTGGTAACTAATGAATTGAGTGATGATTGTAAGCAGTTCAATACTGGATGTGGTGGTCGTGGATTGTATATTACAAAATCTTGTAAGAATGTGGAAGCTGCATATAAAACCTTGGCATATGCGTACAGTGATGAAGGAATGAAACTCCTGATGTGGGGAATTGAAGGCGAGGACTATACATTAGATGGGGATGGATATCCTGTTTTCAACTATGATTTTCAGGGAGATAATAGCGTGCTGCAACCAAGAGGATTAAAATATTGGGGATGGTTGGTACACAATAACATCGTTACGAGTATTGCAGAGGCAAATTCAGACTCTCAGACAGCAGAGGATAGGAAAAATTTGAGTTCACATACAGTTGTAAATCCAGTCATTGGAATGATTCGTTTTGAAACAGATTCAGATGAAGCAAATATTCAGGCAAAATTAAATGAAATGTGTTCGAATCAGCAAACGAATATTTTTATGGCCGACTCAGAAGAAGCGTGTGAAGCTGCATTTAATGAGATGTTAGATGTAGCAAAGCAGATTGGTATGGAAAAGTTGGATGAGTATGGAAATGCTTCTTATCCAGAATTAAAGGCAGAGTACGAAAAGGTAACAGAATCCGTGGCAAAATAAGGGAATAGAATAAGTTAAAAAGTAAGCTAAGAGGACGGTGGCTCATTTACTGTCCCTGTGGCTTGGAAGTAAAAAAGAACACTTGGATTTGGAAATCAAATTAATTTTAAAGCGTCAGGAAAATTGTATTAAAACAATTTCTCTGACGCTTCTTCCTTTGTTGATATAGAAATTACTTATTGCAGACAAAACATAAACAAAGCGTAAAAATGTTAGAGAAACTGACAGTCAGGCATAAGCCGAGGAGGAAAACACAATGAGTGAATGCTGCAGTTTTGCACCAGAGGAAGCAAAGAAGGAAGAATATACTGTATATACAGATGAACTTGCAAAAGAGGTTGGAGTTGATCCAAGACCAAATGAAACATTAGTAGAGATTGATGAGTTTAACGACTGGCTGTTTCCACACATCAACAACAGTCACTATCGCATGGCATTTTGTCAGTCACTGGAGGCATATGATGAAGCTTATGAAGATTTTTATGAATCACTTGACAAATTGGATAAATGTCTGGAAACAAACCGATTTTTATTCGGAGATTACATTACCGACAGCGATGTACGAGCATACGTCACACTGGCTCGCTCACTTCCATAGATGCCCCAGTCTGGATGATCGGAGTGCTGTTTATTATAGAGTCGCTCAGCATAGTTGTAGTCTGCAATCTTTAATATGTCAGCACTTTTTCTTCAACATATAAGTTTAATTAAGGATGTTGGCATTTTGGTGAAGTATATGATATATTTTTGTTAGCAGCAGGAAAGGAGAAAACAATGAAAAGTTTTAATTGGTTCAACGATTTAAGCTCAATTTTAACTCAGGATTTAGCAACTGCAGCAGTTGAGGAAACAGAGCCTGAAAGTATGGAATTTCTGGCGAATGAGCTTGGCGATAAGGTGGAAAAGCTAAGCCAGATTTCATGGAAAGAAATGTTTGAGAGGTATGTGCCGGTTGTATGTGACTATTTGCTTCGCATTGCATTAGTATTAGTGATCTTTTTTGGCGGCAGAAAGCTGATTAAAAAGATAGTAAGCTTATGCGATCAGGCATTAAAACGTCATGGCATGGAGGTGACTGTGCGCCGCTTCTTTTGCAACGTGATCAATGCACTTGGTTATATTTGCATGTTGGGCATATTGCTTCAGACGGTAGGACTGACGGCAACATCGCTGACTGCACTTGTAGCATCTGCTGGTGTTGCAGTTGGTCTTGCGCTTCAGGGAAGCCTTTCTAACTTTGCAGGAGGCGTGTTGATTTTACTGATGAAGCCGTTTGTCATTGGTGACTACATTGTGCAGGGAAATACAGAAGGCACAGTAAAGGAAATCGGTCTGGTATATACAGAATTAATTACAGCAGATAATCGTCTTATTGTGATTCCAAATGGTACGCTGATAGACAGTAGTATTGTCAATGTAACAGCAACGGGAAAGAGGCGTCTTGAGTTATCTGTGGGAATCGGATATAAGTCCGATTTAAAAAAGGCAAAGGAAGTACTGATCCGTCTGGGAGAAAATGATCCTGCAAGAGATCCGGAAAATCCCGTCAATGTATTTGTGTCAGAGCTTGCCGAAAGCTCCGTAAATTTAGGACTTCATGTGTGGGTTTCATCATCAGAATATTGGAATGCAAAGTGGCGCCTAACAGAAAATATTAAGATGGCATTTGATGAGGAAGGAATTGAAATACCGTTTAAGCAGGTTGAGATTTCAGTAACGAAAATGTAATAAAGTGAAAAAAACTTGACAGCAACCATATACCATGATAATCTATACATAGATATACTAGGTATTGGCTGCGAAGTTTATTCAAGAAGGAAAGGAGTATTATGAGCGTTAATAAAGAATTGGTAAAGGGAAGCACATCTATGTTAGTACTTGGTGTGCTTGAGGAGAAGGAAATGTATGGCTATCAGATCATTAAAGAATTGGAGCAGCGTTCTGAAACAGTTTTTTCCCTGAAAGAAGGAACACTTTATCCGATTCTTCATGTGCTGGAGCAGGATGGCTTTCTGGAAGCATATTGGGAGGATACGAGCTCAGCGAGAAAGCGCCGCTTCTATAGGATTACAAAAAAAGGGAGAAAAGAGCTGGACAGACAGAAAGAGGAATGGAAGGAATATGCAGGAGCAGTAGGAAAGGTGCTGCAGCTGCAAAATGCGTAATATGCGAAAAAGTGGCATGGCGCTTTGATGAATATTTCTGATCTAAAGTATATGAGGAAAGGGAAGGTAATTTTATGAGTGGTATGGGGATGAATGGTGCTAATCAGACAGATAATGGACATATAGAAAAGATGAATGCCTTTCTTGACCGGGTAACAGAGGAAATTGTTGGCTTGAGAGAAAAAAAGATGGTTCGTGAGGAGATGGAAGATCACATTGAGGACGAGGCATTTGAGCTCATGGACGAGGGAATGAATGAGAGCGCAGCTTATGTAGAGGCGGTGAGTCGCATGGGTGATGCAAATGAGCTTGCGCATGAACTTATGCTTGTGCATCCATACGATTCCAACAATGGTTTTAATAAGATGCTTACCGTCCTTTGGATTGGAATTTTCTTAATTTGGCTGCCAGATGTCAATAATATGCGGCCAGATGTGATCAGTTGGATAGGAACATATATTATGATATTTTCCTTATATCGCATGAGAACAATCAGCAAGTCATTTCGCAAGGCGTTTTATGCATCATATGGATTGGGCTTACTGATGCCGATTACTGTCTTGGCACAGACACAGCCGTATGCAATTTTGCAGACAATCTTGCG
>OBAO01001423.1_pt1 | contig 13894 bp, 9 predicted proteins | sample 1517541 | NCBI WGS metagenome assembly OBAO01 (sample SAMN04571698, study PRJEB22368) | human gut metagenome | biome: human gut; material: stool | host: Homo sapiens | place: Luxembourg | collected 2012-08-10
AACTGTGGCGATTTCATAAAGGGAGATATTCAGTATTGCAGAAATAAGGCAGAAAGCTTTGAGGAATTTATTTTTCTGATGGAAAAGCTGGGATATGAGGTTAATGTGGGTGCTCATATTTCTGTAAAGGCAGAAGGGATGAGACGTAGCAGGAGACTGGATACGCTGGATGAGGAGTTTTCAGTGCGGAATTTACAGAACTATTATGAGCAGGAGCGTCCTTATAAGTATGTGGAACCGCCTGTATATCATCTGGGCTATGCTTTGCATAAGAAACCGGCTAATGCTTTTCAGCAGCGGTATTATGGAAAGTTGTATCGTATGTGTGTGGTGCAGAAATGCCGATTTCAGTACAAGTACACAAGGTATCAGCAGGACCTTATCCGTATGAAGGAGTTGCAGGAGGAGTATATTTTCTTAAAACGTGAGAGTATAAACGGCTGGGAGGATGTATTCCGGGCGAAGTAGACGGTGGAACAGAGGATTGCGGATATAGATGCAAAAAAGAAGGAACTATATAAGGAGCATGCCCGTTATAAGTATCAGTATGAAAAGGATGTGGATATTTCTGAGGCGGATTTGCCTGTTATTGATGATATTCTGTCTGAATCAGATGTTGCCGTGACAGATTCGTCTATAACTGAAATTTTACACGAAGAAACAGATATGATTGTAGAAGAAGTTTACTATGATATCAATGAGTTGGAGATAGTAGAGTTGCCTTATGAACCAGCGAATAAACTTATAGAAGCGATAGTTGAAGGTGAAGCAAATTTGCAGACGGTGGAAGCTCTTGATATGCCGAAGAAACGCTGCGAAGCACTTACGGATAAACAGAAGGTGGAATGGCTTGGTATAGCAGGTTGCAGTGTGCGGGAGGCTATTCAGAGATTTATAAGCAAGCTTGATTCCATCGGTGTTGTTTATCAGTATAGTGCTGATATGCTGGATGAATTTATGAAACTGGAGTCTGTGATGGCACAGATGAAGAGGAAGAAAAGATGCGAACAAATCCAAAGAGAATAAAGAAGCAGATAATTTGAACCCATAGCAAAACGGAGTCAAAATAATAGATTTTGCTTCTGTTTTGCTATGGAATATTATGTAAAAATATGTAAAAAAATGCTAACTTGAAAAAGTAAATTCCAGTGCAGAAGTAAATTCCACACTCATTTAAAAGTTCTTGATTTTCTAAGAGTTTTATAAGCTCAAAACGCTTATTTCTGTTATAATAGGAGTAACTTCTTGGAAAAAACTGATTTGATGGTATGACAAACGGACCACTGGAAGGTAGTGTGCGAGACTAAATTCCACCGGTCATGTGAGGAAAATGTGAAAGTTTAATTTCCAGTCCGACAGCAGATTTCTAAGTGGTTGTTAATGGTTGAAGCGAATCAGCTTAGGCGTTAGATTGACCAAATCAGGGTCAATGCGCTTAAGCTGAAATGCGTTTAGGGTTTCTTTTCCGAGTGTCTCTAATGCGGCGTCATAAGGCGTGCTTCCATTAAGACTTTCCCTTGGAGTGGAGTTGATGTGATTCACGATTAGATTCACATCCCATTGTGTCAAAAATTCAAAACTAGTTCCTTTGGGAAGCACCATGCGAAGCATGGTGTGAGCCTGCTCAAGACCTCCTTTTTGTCCGCTACGCATGGGATCACAATAGTAGATGCTGGTACGCTGAATTTCATCCAGTCCTGTTTCAAGAGCGACAGGATCTCCGAATTCTGAACCTCTGTCTGTCAAGATATATTCAAAGACAGATAAGAACTCATAGGTGCCCATACGTTTTTCTAAACGGTCAAAAATAAGCCGGACAGCGCCTTTAGTACAACGATTCAGGAGAAAGGCAAGGAACAGCTTTTCCTTAGTGAAGAAAAAGGTCAGTAACGTCTTGTTGGATTCTCTGGATGAGTGTACCGTATCCATTTCTACAAAAGAGGATAACTGCAGCTCACTAAAATCACTGAATAACCTTTTCTCGAAGACGGTTCTGTTTGTAATCTGTGTTTTATGGCACTTTCGTGGCTTGAAGCCGGGCTTACGTTTTAAATCAATGTTTCTGGCTGTAAACAGACCTTGATCCAGATAGGTGTACAAGGAACGGACTGACATATCCAGTTCTGGATGATTGGTAATGATTTGATATGGAGATTGTCCCTGCTCGATTAAAGGAGAAACAATGCCATCCTTTTTGCGTAATTCATGTTTTGTCATGTTTATACCGGCTCTGGAACCGGAAAGCTTTTCACGGTATTTTCTATCAGCAAAACGTGCATCGTATCTGTATTTCTGGGCGATGGTGCAATGATTTATCTTTTTTGTGCAGCCATTATAGACATAGGGCGCCTTATCCAGTCTTTTGCACTGTTCCTTCACAAAATCCTTGCAAGTTTGATTACAGGTGGGGCAGGAAGTGCATTTTACATCGCAGAGAATGATTTTTCCGCAGACATTGGTTTTCCGGCAATGGAAGCGATGAATACAAAAGTTATGGGCATTATAGAAAGTACCTTTGTGATACCAGTCGGATAGACGGTGAGCCCTTACTTCTTTGGAAATGGTTGTTGGATCCTTGCAAAGAAAGCGGGCAATGTTCTTAAAGGTTTCTCCCTTGTTCAGTTCGTTTTCGATATAGATACGGTCTTCAAGGGAAAGGTGCTTCTGGTTTCCTGGAATATATTTACTCATGGATATCCTTCTTTCTACTGCTGTCAGAAAGAAAGATAACCTTACCATTTTTATATGAAAGAGTAAACCTTTACTGTGCGGGAGTAAATTCCACCACCAAATGTGGTGGTGGAATTTAAAATTTCATTTTTGGTATGTAAAAAAATCTGGCAAAAATATTGAAATATAACGAATTATATCGTATAATAAAAATGTTTTTGTACAAATTAATTTGATAAAAAAAGAGGGAGAGAGAAGGGGTTATATCACGATTTGTATAAATGAAATATGGGCAAACTTATGGAAACATAAGGACGCAAAGCATGAAGTCTAAGTAATAAAATGTGCACATTTTATTATATTGATGGTTCGGTTGCAATGATTATCATTGCAGCTTTTTTTGTTTTAGAGATATTTTTAGGAAAGGGAAAGATTATGAAGAAAATTTGGACAAAGGCACTGGCATATGTGTTGGCAGTTACCATGTGTTTGAGTGCTGTTAATGTACCTGTATATGCACAGGGGAGTATGGTTACAGAGGTTTCAACGGAAGCGGAAACTATGAGCGAGGCTGTAACAGAAGAGGCAACAGTATCCGGTAACGATGCGGAGCCAACAACAGAGGAAGTTGTGAGTACAGAGGAAGCAACAACTGATGGAAATGATGGTAGCACATGGGATCAGGTGACTACAGAAAATGTTTTTGAAGGCGAAAATTACAAAGTTACATTTACCCTTACATCTAATTGGGATGCAGGATATAATGCAAATGTCAAGCTGGAGAATACCGGAGACAGTACAATTCAGAACTGGTATTTGGGATTTGATTACAATAATTCCATAACCAATATTTGGAATGCAGAAGTATCTTCAAATGAAGGTGACGAATACGTTGTTAAGAATGTTGGCTGGAATCAAGATATAGCTGCCGGTAACAGTATTGAATTCGGTTTATCCGGTGACCATGCGTTCAAAGGATTTCCAGAAAATTATGAATTGCTTGGAACAAGTACGGAAGTTGCAGAAGATGATTATACGATTCAGTATATGGTTGACGGTGATTGGGGAACTGGATTTTATGGTTCAATTTCTGTAACCAATAATACAGATACAGATCTGGAAGATTGGGTATTGGAGTTTGATTTTGACAGAGAAATTACTGAAATTTGGAATGGTGTTATTGAAAAACATGAGGGTAATCATTATGTAGTAAGAAATGCAGAATATAACAGTATCATCGCTCCGGGTGAGAATGTTTCAATTGGAATTAAGGGTTGTGAAGGCAAGTGGGGAGATGAGCCGATTAATTTTGTTTTGTATTCATACAGCAAAGCTGGTAATAATCAATCAATTGATTTAGAATTGGATACTGATAATGATGGTGTGCAGGATTACCTTGAAGACTATTTTGGTACAGATAAAAATAAAACTGATACAGATGGAGATGGTTTATCTGATTTTGTAGAATTATACTCACTTGTATTAGATCCCCTTAATATAGATACGGATGGTAATGGTGTAAACGATGCTGATGAAGATTTAGATGGAGATGGTCTTTCAAATATTTGTGAGTTTACCATTGGAACCAGTATAGTTATAGTTGATACTGATGAGGATGGACTGAATGATAATGTTGAATATAATGTACATGGAACTAATCCGTTATCCAAAGATACAGACGGAGATGGGGCATCTGATTCAAAGGAGATAGAATATGGAACTAATCCGTTAGTATATGAAGATAAATTCGAGGTGTCTTATAAAGCAGGTGGAGAGGATACAGTAGAAGCATCTGTCGACATTGTATTGGATGGTACACAGATAGATTCATTAGCAGTCGAAAAATTTGATGATGAGTTTCTTTTTCCTGTAAATATGCCAGGATATATCGGTGGAGCGTATGATTTTTCTGTAGATGGAACTTTTGATAAAGCGACAATTAAGTTTGAATTTAATGAGGAATTGCTCGAAGATGCTGATTTTGATCCTGTAATATACTATTTTAATGAAGAAAAGCAGTTGTTGGAAGAACTTGATACTACTGTAGTAGGAAATGTTGCGTCTACAGAAGTTACTCACTTTTCTAAATATATTTTGCTCAATAGAAAAGTATATCAGAATTCTTTTGAGTGGCAGGATGTATGGAATACAACTGGATTTTCAGGAGTAGAAGCTATACTTGTTATTGATGATTCGGGTAGTATGGTGTCAAATGACCGATATAATCAGAGATTAGCCGTTGCTCAGAATTTGATTGATAATCTTCCGGAAAACAGTAAGGTTGGAGTTGTTAAATTTACAAGCTCCACCACTAAACTGACAACAAGTTTGACATCTGATAAGGAAACTGCAAAATCATATTTAACAACTAGTTATTTCCGTTCATCAGGCGGAACAAGTATGTATACTGCAATTAATAGTTCGTTTTCAATGTTTGAAGCTACTGATGATAATATTTTAAAAATGATGATAGTGTTGAGTGATGGAGCTACATCTTATACCTACCTTCATTCGTCTGTAGTTACTACAGCTAATAATAACGGCGTAAAAATATACACTGTAGGTTTAGGCAGTTCCAGCTCGAGTTATTTTACGCAATATTTAAAACCGTTAGCGAATAATACTGGTGGAGCATTTTATTTAGCATCAGATGCATCTCAATTAGAAGATATCTATAAGGATATTAATAAAAAGATAGATATTGAAACTGATAGTGATAATGATGGAATTGCAGATTATTATGAAGAAAATATGGTTATGTTTAATGGTGTAACCATAAAATTAGATAAGAATAATCCTGATAGTGATGGTGATGGATTACTTGATGGGGAAGAAGTGGCAGAATTAAACTATCAATATAATGCAGATAAAACACAGGTCATTGTGACAGGAAAATTATTATCAAATCCATTGGAGGAAGATACAGATGGAGATGGTATTTCTGATGAGGAAGAACTTGTCATAGGAACAGATCCTAAAGATGATGATACAGATAATGATGGATTGAAAGATGGTTTTGAATATACATACTGGTACGATCCATTAGAAAAGGATGTTGATGGAGATGGTCGTTCTGATTTGAAAGAATATCAGGATGGAACGGATCCATATATGTATAATAAGGATTGGTATGAGTATGCATGGGACTTTATATGCGGTTTCGTTGCAGGTGATTTTATTGCTGATACGGATAGTTTGCCGACCATAATGGGGCAAATTACAAGCAGCTTCATACCATTTGTAGATATTAGAGATGTAGTAGGTAATTGTGTAAATGGTGATTATGCATTTGCAGGTTTAAGTGCTTTGGGACTTGCACCGGTTGTAGGTGATGGTGCTAAAACAGCAGGAAAAATAGGTAAGTTTGTAGTAAAGAATATTGATGATATTCCAAAGATTGCAGGTTTGTTGGAATTTTTAAGCAAAAATTTTCCAGATGCTATAAAAGTATTAAACAAGAGTGATGATTTTGTTGATGCTGCGAAACAATTATCGAAGTTGGATAATATAAAACTTACAAAAAAGCAGGCAAAAGTAATAACAGAAGCATTTGAGAATGCAGGCTTATCGCATTATTTGATAAAAACAAGTAATAGTTTGGATTTAAAGGATACAGTAAATATTGGTTCTGAGGTATGGGAACAAGGTGCTATCAAGCGTGGTAATGATATAGATGAATTCCTTAATGGACATTTAGCTGGAACAGGCTTAGGTAAAAACTTTCCTGTAGCTGATAGGCTGTTAAAAGATGAAAGGATACTTGTAAGCACAAAGAGTTTGGATATAGCAACTCAGAGTTATCAAAATCCAAATACTCTTAAGAATATGCTCAATAAATATGGGGATTCGTTAAAAAATATTGAAAAGAATTATTTTGATGATGGTGTTTTGGAATGGGGTGGAACAACATTAAAGACTAGCCAGTATGATAAAAAAGCACTTGAAATAGTACTTCCAGATGTAATTATTTCGGAAGATGCTCTCAAAGTACTAAATGATTTTCAGACATCTATGGCAAAAGACGGCATAGAAGTTTGGTATCGTATTGTCAAATAGGAAAGGAGAGTTTTATGTTAGTTCATTCATATCCTTTACTTTTGTCACTTTATAAAGGCGAGGGACGTATATTAATTGTTCCGCTAATTGATCATGTTGCTGGTTATTCCATTGATGCGGAGTGGTATGAAAACATTTCTGATACAGACAATGCTAAAAATGTAGGGAATGGAGTACTTCGTGCAGTTGCCTATATTAGAAATAGTCCATTGTCTTCGTTGACACCTAAGGAAAGAGAAGACAATGCAGCGTGGAAGAAGAATACCCGATTTAAGAGTAAAGTTACATTTTGGAAGAATAACCACTATGTACGAATAAAAATAACGGAAGATAATCAATATATTATTCATTCAATGAAAAAATCTGAAAAACGTCAAGGTGCATACAATGAAATTATTAAAGAAGTTGTATTGCCTATTGAATCGAGTGCAGAAAAAATAGGAGAAGCGGTGATTGATGTTTTTGAGGCGTCTGAAAAGTTTTATGTGAACAGTAAAACACATAAGATAGAAAATAAAAAAGAGATTTTACTTTTAGACGGTAAAAAAATAATTATTGAATTGCCTTGGAATGATAAGTGGATGGATTATCAAGATGATGGAAGTGCGGAAGTTTATCAAAACTATAAATATCTTTCAAATGATGGAGAGGTATTAGCAGATATATTTTGGAGTCTTGCACCAGAGTTGGATTGTGAATTAAGTAGGGAAAATATTTTTACTTCTTGGCAAGATAATTATGGAAAAGCAATTTGTTTTGAATGTAAGCCGATGATAGATAGTGTCTATACAATGCGTGCGGAAATGAAAACGGTAGATTTGTATAAAGTATCGTATTATGTTCAGACGGCAGAGGATTTGTTGCTAGAATGTGGATTGCAGGTGCATACGAAAAATATGTCTGATAAGCAAACAGAACAATTTGTAAAGTTATTTGAAAAACTTATTAAAAATAGTAAATTCAAATAATTTAAGGTGTATTTTATCTTATACTATTCTTTTAAAACTTAATAAGAGATTTAACAAGGCGGACTATTATGGTCCGCCGATTTTCTTGGTAAGGCAAATTTACCTACATTTACTCTCATCCAGCCAAGCCTGAAATTCCTTAAGGGAAATCTGCCCATCTTCACACAACTTACGTTTCTCACGGGCTGTTTTGCTCCATTCGGTAAATTCCTTTTTGGAAATATACATAGTGCGTTTTCTGGAGTCCATCCGGCGGTATGCTTTTGTGTACGCCTGATGGATTTTGTCATTTTCGTGCTTTTTGGCAAAGGTGTTGATGGCACCGACTTCTTTGCAGGTTTTGCCACTGGTGGTATCAATACGCTCACAGTATTCGCTGTCAGACCTGCCGGAAGGAATGAAGAACCTGCCACAGTTTTTGCACTGCTTGTACAGTACATTTCCCTTGGCAAGGTACATAAATTCATAGAACACTTTTACCTTACGGAGCATGAGAATTCAAGTATTTTACTTATATTGAGTAGTTGGGGAAAGGAAGAATCGAAAGTCTTACACGAAATGTTGTTATTGAACTTATTAATCAGATTCGTGTATATGAAGATAAGAGGATTGAGATAATATTTCGATATTCTGATAAATATGTTGAGTTGGTGAGTCTCATTAAAAGTACAAGAAATAGTCAGGCTGATAAAGATAAACAGTCATTACAGGGGGTGTCATAATGGCAAGAAAAAGCAGAGTAGTAAATGCCATTGTTGATAAATCCTCTATTAACAATGGCGTATATAAAAAACAAAAAGGCTGATCAAGAGACTGGTATCCCGATGGTAAAAAATCAGGCTGGAACACAAGCATGATAGCAAAAATTAATCGGGATGAAAGATATGCAGGACATATGGTCTACCATAAGAAAGTGTATGAAGCATTTGATTCAAAACATCAGATAGATGTTGATAAGTCTGAATGGATAGTGGTAAGGAATATGCATGAAGGAATTGTAACACAGGAAGAATTTGATATGGCAAATGCCAATATGCAGAAATCCTCCAGAGGGAAGCGGGGTAATCCGGCAAATAAGAAAAAAATTTTTTTGTCCCATGCTTGACATGAGCTGAAGGTAATGGAAGGACTCAGAGAATATACATTGAGCAGTTATGCTTGAACAATGGTAGATTTGAAATTGATTTTACCGATGTTTCAAAAGAAGAGATGATAGCCGCCAGTGTCAGATCGGCAAATGCCAGCAACGATATGTTGGAAGAACTGATTAGTAGTTGTCTTGTTGAAAAATAGTTTTAGAGAAGAATGTTCTGCTTTGAGTGTAAAAATTGATTTATGAATTGACGATGAGTTAACAACAGACTAACAATGATATACATACGTATGTACTGGCATACACGAGTAGAATTGTTTTGCATCAGTTATTCCGGGGATGCAGCATGAAATATTTAAGGATTCATGATATGTATAAAAGTGATTGAAGTAAAGATGTAGTATGAGACTTTTTATGATTATTGGTTTATATGTGGGCTACAAGGGTGCAACCATTGCCCAGTTAGTGGCGGTTTGGCTGAAAAAAGAGAATACAAAGACCTGCCCGGAAGAAACCTCGTAAAGTATCGCAAAATATCGTATCACAGTGGTATAAAGTGGTAAGAAAATAAGAGACGGCAAATCGTCAACAAGTTGTTGGCAATTTGCCGCCTTTAGTTGTATGTTGGAGTTATTCCACTTTTATGCTGTGGTCTATACCTCTGCCTCAGCCATGATAATCTCAGCAGCATCAAGTATGAGCTGTGAAGCTATCATGTGAAGCATATCAGGCTTCCCTTGATAGGATTGCCTAATAAAATGTCCATGTTTGTCCTCATTTCTTCTGTTTTAGTGTAATGTAACAGTAGTATAACCCATAATGGGGAGTTATGCCACAGTTGTTTTTTATTGGAAAAAGCTTATAAAATGTTATTTCATGCCCCATTTTGTAAAAAAAGTAAATTTTTAATGATAAACAAATGAGGGTGTGATATAATAATGTGGATAATCCAATATTATCCGTCAAAAACAGATACAGAAGAAGTTACATATAATCAATATATGGAGATAATATTTATGAATAATACAAAAGAAAATTTTGACTTTTTTATTTCTCATAGTAAAGAAACCAAGCAATTAATAGTCATTCCTCTAGCTCAATGCTTGAAAAGTATTGGCATTGATGTATGGATAGATCGTAAAGAAATATTAGTGGGTAACCATATTTATTCTGAAATCCAAGATGCTATCACACGTTCCAAATTTTGTATTGCAGTAATTGACCAAAGTTTCTTAAAACGCACTTGGCCAATGAAGGAACTAGAACTCTTTAATAAAAAAAATAATATGAGAATCATTCCTATCTTTGTAGATTTAGAAAAAGCAATTGTGTATAACGAAATTCCGTGGTTAGATGGAATCGCATTTGAAAAAATGCATACTGAGCCTTTTGACTTAAATGTTCATATGAGTATCTTTTGTAGAATTATAAGTCGCCTTTTTAAAGATAACAATACTAATAAGAATTCAATTGAAAAAACTTTTAAAAGTATTACAAAATACGATTTTCCTTGTAAAGAAACTTTATCATCACTAATATATTTTTCTAAATATAATTCTTCCAATTTACGATTAGCAACTATTGATTTATGTAATATTGGTGGAATAATATATGCTATATCAAAAACATACTCTATTCCTAATAATGTTATTACTCGGATGTTTCTATTTAGCAATATTCTTAGAGATTATTGCTTTAATGTGAATTTCATACCAGATTATAATATTTATATAGGTATGTATAATGCTATAGTTGCATCATTAACACAACTAGATCTGCTTATACAAACTATTGTATAATAGCTTTTTAATATCTAGTTTGAATTATATTAACTACAGATAAAACTGCGTCGATTACTTTATTAGGATTCGTACAATTTTGTAAAATATCCTCCGCCTCTTTTAAATATGGAAAATCGTTAATATGTAAACTTACTTCATCCCATATTTTCTTTGCCATATAACCAGTAGATCCTATAGGAATTATGTAAGCTCCAGATTCTAATGCAATTTTATATTCTTCATATACACCATCTGCCAAAATAGTTCCAGCATCTGACTCTTTATTTCCAAACATAAAAATTGCTATGCCTGCGTATTTATAAATTCCCTCTCGATACTCCCTTTTTAATTGTATATAATCAGGTCTATTTTTATCTTCATAAGGAAAAGCCTTAATCATCAAATGTTTTTCAAGTTTTCCAATATTTGATTGGCATTCCTCAATTACAGAACTAATCACGTAACTTCCAATACCTCTTGCATGACCTGTGATTATTCTGTAATCTTTTTGACATAAACTACTAACTAACTTTTTAATAAATAGTGGTGCTGTTGTTTCCCAATCTTTTCCATATTCATGAGCAGCTCCAGATATAAATATATTTTTACATTTTGATGCTGTTTTTATTTCCTTTAAAATAGCAGGAATTTGATCATAACTATCAATAAGAACTGTTTCAATACCATAACGTTTTAAATCATGTATTTGTAATTCCTGTTTATTTAAATCATAATAATAGTTTTTGGATCTTTTCTTATAATCGTCTTTTTGTATTTTTTTTAAAAATAAATAATGGGTTCTGCGATTTTTATCCAATAAGATTCTTATTCTGCTTAGTATATATTTTAAATTTGGATCTTCAAAGCTAAAACCTATAAATAAAAAAGTTTTTGACACCAAATCTCCTTGCAATGTTGTTGTGAATAATTGTCTTTTATCATTATAGATTTCATAGTCATCTTTTAATATCACACATGATGAAGGGTCTAAATAATCACCATGCATTTTATATGCAACTGCATCATTTCCTGACAAGTTAGTTGCTAAACTTTCAATGGTCATTTTAATATCAATACGTTTTCCGTATTTTTTTAATGTATCTTCAAGTAGGTGGTCATAATTGGTAGTCCAAAATACTCGAATTGGTAAATCCGCTAATATGCGTATACTTTCGCTTTCTTGCGATTCTGTTACAAACCGATTTAAAATCTTTTCATTTATTTCATTTCTACTTCTTTTTTCATTACAATAATATTGTGCTACTTCCACTAAATCTGGTTCTTTTTCTACATCCAACTGAATTTCTTGTGCCAAATCATTTAGTAGTTCTTTCCAATTTACAAATCCAGATGCTTTAGATAATCCTGCACCTGCAAATATTGCAGCATATCCTTCTTGGATTGCTTTCGAATAAGCTTTTTTAAATTCTGATAGTGTAATCATTCTTTAGTTTCCTTGTAATTTTAAATGTTTTTCATATATTATTTGACGGATAATATTGGATTATCTATTATTTATTAAAGTGGGCAATCCATAAGATTACTGGATTGCCCATAAAACTTATATGTGAAAATCTTTCCGGGGGTGCTTTGTAACAAGGATATCTCTTTGCTTAGATACTGTAACATGTGTATAAATCTCTGTAATATTAATGGAACTATGTCCCAGCATTTCCTGAATATAACGAATATCAACGTCAGCTTCTAAAAGGCTTGTTGCAAATGTGTGACGGAACATATGAGGCGTTATGTGCTGATCTATAGAGGCTAGAGAGGTATACTTGTTAATCATTCTGCGTACGGACTGATCGGACAGTGCTTTTCCAGATTGATTTATGAAAAAGTTATTGCAGGCTTGCCGTTCTGTGTCAAAGGCATCGTTATATTCTGTTAAAATATTAATCACTGCTTCATTGCCAATTTGGATACGCCGTTCCTTGTCTCCTTTTCCATAGATAAGAATTGTTCCATCGTACAAATTCACATCATTAATTTTTAAAGAACAAAGTTCTGATATTCTCATGCCGGTTGCAAATAATAGTTCCGCAACAGCGGCATCTCTAAGAGCATTCCTTTTCTGGTAAGAAGTCTTGGCATTTTTCCGTTGCTTGTATATTGTAGACAAAAATGTTTCAACCGTATGTAGAGGGATGGTCTTAGGCAGTATTACGGGTTCACGAAAATGTATCAGTATTTTATTGAATGGATTATGGTCAAGGATATCCTTGTATTCCAGGTAATGGAATAAGGCTTTTACCGATGCTATTTTGCGTTTTACAGTTTTGGGTTTATATTGTTCATGCAACCGGGCGATATACTGTTCTAGTATTTTGGGAGTAATCTCTGTAATATTGATGATGGAAATTTGTTCAGAAAACTGCCGCAGATCGATTCGATATGCTTTCAGTGTTTTCTCATCAAGACATTTTTGCGAATTGCAGTATTCCAAATAATTGTTAATGACTGTTTCTAAAGTATCCATAGTTCAGATCTCCTTTGTTTTATGTTATTTCAAAAATATATCGTACATTGATTTTGGCTTCTCTGCTACAGCGTGATATTTATTTCACAGAATAAGAAAAAAGTCTATGTTGTATTCATTAGTTATGTGTGGGGATGAATATGGTTTTCAAACAACCAGTATGATTTTTGCCGATTTTTGACACCGTTTTGCCGTTTTCCGTAAAAATAGGTCATTTTCTGTAAAGGTTCTTGAAAGTAAGAAGATGTTTGGTAACATTAAATAATATGCTTGTTAAAAGTAGGAATATATCCGTAAAAAAATACTAATGATGGTGAGCGGATTAAGGCAATCAGGCTCCGTAATGGGATGATACAAAGCAGGTTGGCGGAGAAACTGGACTATACCAGTGAACGTCAGTTGCAGAGGATTGAGAGTGGGGAAACTTCCTGCTCTGTGGATAAGCTGATGGAACTGGCACAGATACTCGGAGTGAGTACGGATTATCTGTTGTTTGGATATTAGAGTGCTTGTAGAGATGACATGGAAAAGTATATGTCAGGGAAATCAGACAGGGAGAAAGAGTATGTATACAGGGTGCTGGATGCGGCGGTATCAAATTTGGGTGTGTTGTTGAATGGGGAGTGACGAAATGCTGACGAAATCTCCTTATTATTCAATCAGTTCACCATATCACTTTTATTTTGTGTTATACTGTTTATAGATTTTTATGGATTACTTAGTTGGGAGTATGTCATATATTTCATTTTGCGTTACTAACTTCTTATTGGAAAAATAGTTAAAATATGTAGGAAGTAATAAGATACTACAGAATGGAGAGAAAAATTATGATACGAGAAATTGA
>OBAO01001429.1_pt1 | contig 13845 bp, 10 predicted proteins | sample 1517541 | NCBI WGS metagenome assembly OBAO01 (sample SAMN04571698, study PRJEB22368) | human gut metagenome | biome: human gut; material: stool | host: Homo sapiens | place: Luxembourg | collected 2012-08-10
AAATGCGTCGTCTGTCTGTTCCTGTGATGGTACTGCTGTCCCATCATCTCCATCTGAAAAAGCGTCTGCTTCTGTTTCAGAAGTTTCTTCTGTAACATTTACTTCTTCTGCATCTGTCTGTGTGGCAACAGCCGGAGCTGTATCAGGTGAAGTAAATGCAGCAGCACCTGCTTCACTGACAGTTGCCATTGTCATAATAAGACTCAATGTAACCGCAACTAATCTTCTTTTCACAATAAGTTCCTCCTCTTTTATTCATGTTACTTTATGGTTACTGTTCACTCTGTTTGTGCACAGCAGCTTTCTACTCGCCAAGGCCGCTATCAATAGCAGCAACAAGATGATCCAGGGCTTCCTGTTCATCAACACCTTCACAGGTAAGTTCTATCTCATTTCCGCATTTTACGCATGCACCAAGTACACTCAGTACACTCTTTGCATTTGCCATGCCCCCATCGTAGACAAATGTTATCTGTGACTGGTATTTCATTGCCTCATTGCACAAAATCCCCGCAGGTCTCAGATGAAGACCTGTGGGATTTTTAACTGTCACTTTTTTACTGACCATTTCACTGTTCCTCTTATATTGTTACTACCCCTTCTGTAAGTGGAGAATTCTTTTATTCCTTGTTTTCCTTACTGTCATCAACAGCAGTCCCTGATGAAATCACTACTTCCGTAGTCACATCTTCCACTGTCTCATAACCATCCGGCAAGACTATCTCAACCGGGACTTCATAACTTCCTTCTTTTTTGCCATCCAGATCTATAGATGCCTTAATGTCTTTGTCATTATTCAGATCATCCAGATCTTTGTTATCTGATTTGATTCTCACTTCTATCTGCGCAGTCTCAAATGTTACCTGCAGATCTTTCGGTTTATTCTTAACCTCTATATTCTTAGTCGGAAATTCAAACTCTCTGCTTCCGGCCGGAAGAATACTTACAGTCACCCATACATCTTCACTGGAGTCACTGGTAAGTTTCACATTGTCCGGCAGAAGATTCGTAAGACTGATTTTTTTCTCCACATCTTCGGATTCACCGGAAATATCAATACTGTCTTCCGGTATAGTGATCACATTATTATTATCCGCAAGACTTTCAAGACCTTCTGCACTGCCTGCTACACTGATCGTATCCGGCACTGTTCTCACAGCCCCAACCTGATATCCTTCAGCCGGTGTCCCTACATAATCTGCAGATATCTGCACTCCCTGACGGATTTTCCATAATTTTGCAGTCACTGTTACTTTTGCATTATTCTCAATCCGCAATGAATTCATTTCAGAATCGGTAAGTACCTCCTGATTCTTATCAATGATCGTAAGGTTTACATCCTGTGTAAAATCCTCTGTATTCCCATCCAGTTCAATGGAAGCATTTACCTTATCTATTTTATTGATCAGCGTCTTCGGGCCTGTAATCCTTACTTTCTCCGGACTGGCAGTCAGACTTCCTACTTCATAATCTTTGCCCGGTTTCGTATCACCTCTGCTGACATTTACCACAAACTCCTGTGTCTCTTTTTCATCAAGATTTACACTGAGATTCTGAGGAGTAACTTTGATATCACTGGGAGATACCCCCGGTACAGAACAGGTAACGGTAATAGGAACCATAACCGGATTTGTATCCAGGCTTACCGCCTGCTGAAGATCAGCTACCGCAGAGATGTCTGTGACTTTGATCTTGTCTCTGATCTTCTTGGTTGCAGTGATCGCAACTTTTATGGAATCCTGGTTCTGTTCCGGCATACACATCTTACCGATGGTATCTGAAGATTCCACATATTCCTTGTTGATCAGTTCCACATCATTGAGCGTATAGTAATTGGTTCCTGTCGGATTATCTATGTTTACAACGATCAGCCATAGCACAACAGCTATTGCGACAGACATGATTTTCAGAGGTATATTATCTGTTATTTTTCGCTTCTTCATGCTTCACTCTTCCTTTCAGTAAATGGCGAAGTTTGCTGTTGTCTACAACCTGCTTATTCTGCGCTCTGACCAGGATTTCTCTGAGTTTTGCACTGTTTACACCTCTGGTCAGCTTTCCTCCCTGCGCTACAGATACCTGACCGGTTTCCTCTGATACAATGATCGTAACAGAATCTGTCTGCTCACTGATCCCCACACCTGCCCTGTGCCGCGTTCCAAGCTGTTTGCTCAGTTCCATATTATCAGACAGTGGAAGATAGCATGTTGCAGCCACAATCCTGTTCTCTCTTACAATAACAGCTCCGTCATGAAGTGGTGTGTTATGTTCAAATATATTGATCAGAAGCTGACTGGTAAGGATTGCATCCAGATTAATACCTGTTCTTATATAATCGGTCAGCAGCTCATTCTGCTCAATTACGATCAGTGCTCCGGTCTTAACTTCTCCCATATCAAAACATGCTTTGACCAGCTCACTGATGGTTTTATCCGTAAATCTTTCCTTCACCTCTTTACCTGCATCAAAAGGTATCAGTGAAGCCATGATTCGCTTTTGTCCAAGCTGTTCCAGAACTTTTCTGAGCTCCGGCTGAAAAATAACGATCACACCTACGATCAGTGTACTTGCCAGATTTGAAAAAATCCACAGAATCGTATTCATCCTGAAAATATACGCGATCAGAATGAAGAGGAGAACGACCAGTATTCCTTTCAGAAGTGTATATGCATGAGTATATTTGATCCATACCATGAACTGATATACAAAAAAAGCGATCAGTGCAATCTGTATGATATCTATAATCCCAATCTTAGGAAATGCCAGTCTTGATAATGTTTCTATCAAATTTCCTGAAAAATCCTGCATATGGCTCTCCTTTCCTTATCATTTTTATATATCTTATCGTTGAAAATGTTTTCAGTGGATTTTGTGTTACTGTTCACTCCGTTCACAGTAACGTAGCCAAAATTCATTCCAGATTGCCTGCGGCAATGGAATTTTGGCTCGTATGTCTCATCGTTACCGGAAACTGCTTTTTACAGATTTTTTAATGATTCTTCCAGTTTCTTCTCAAAATCCACGCTGTCAATATCTTTCTTTCTCTCTACAGGTGCTGCAGCCTCATCTGTCGTCACTGCTTTCTCATCACCATGAAAAATAGGATTCGCATAAGAAACAACGTTATCCTGTGCCGGTCTTTCATCCTTTGCAGAACTTCCGTTAATCTTCTTTATACTTCTTTCAGATGTTGTGACACAGGCTTTCGGCACTGCTTTTACATAATAATAATATTCATCATCCTCATATTCCAGTCTCTCGGTACGGGTATAGTCACCACCAAATACAAAGAATTCAAGAAGTAATCCTATCACCACAGAGATCACTGTATAAATGATCAGCGTAACAACATCAATATCCAGTCTAAAATAAAATCCACCTGCAATAATCATCAGAACATACACAACTCCACCTGCAATAATGGCAATTCTCCATGCATAGTCAAAAGAGCGGGTACGTATCAGATTCACCAGCAGAATCACTGCGATAAAGGCAATCACTGTGATCCACATTCCCCAGTTCTGCACGATTCCATCTGTCAGAAGTTTTAATTTGTCAGCTATGGCAACATCCGGGTTTTCCAGAAGTTTATGCTGTACACGTATAAAACGGATAAAATAGTAAATAATCACTCCGCAGCCTGCAGGAAGTGCAGAAAACGCATTGCACAAAAGTCCGCTTCCGATAGGAAGAAGCGTCGGAACACTGAACCCAAAGGAAAGCGGTGTAAATACAAGTACTAAATTATTGTCTGAACTGAATCTCAGGAAGAGAATTGCCATAAACAGGATCAGCACAAGCATAAAACCTGCAACTTCTATCCCCAGTGCATAACCATGTGCGACCATCAGGGCAAATCCTACAAAAATCATTACACCTGAAGGAAGAATGGAACAGATCAGTGCAAGGATCAGAACAATAAATATATTATCGATCTGCTTCATATATCCCATATTGGTATTGATCCATATGAAATAAACCATTGCCAGAACGAAACGTAAGACAGGCAGGATATAAATCTCATACTGGCTGTATAAATTCTTTATTCGCTGTTTTAATTCGAGTAATGCTGTCATTTTTTATATCCTCCTGTAACTCCTCTGGCTGAAGATTTTTTATCTTCGCGACCGTAGATTTTACTTAATTGTGTAAGTTCTTCATAATAATTTTTCACACTTTTCTTTGCTTTATGGTATTTCACCGTATATTGGATATATGTCAGGACAGAAAACAGTACCAGCACTGCCACATACCCCAGAATAACTTCCACGCCCAGTGAAACAAGGTTCATCTTATGAACATTATCTATCAGATATTCAGCAAAATATGCTGCGATACCGGCCAGAATCAGGCAATACCCAATCGTAACAAGGAAAAAATTCTTAATCATGGCAAGTCCGATATAATCACTACGGTAGTACCTGCTGACCGGAAGATATTTCTTTCCTTCACCCTGTTCATACATGGCAAGTTTATTCATGATTTTTATCTTCTCTTCATTTAACATAAATTACTCCTTACTGTATGCTTTTCCTTTTGCTATAATCCGCTATTACTGTTCACTCTGTTCTCAGCAACAACCTGATATCATTCATATAATCATACAGATTAATTGTAACATATATCATTATGTATGAAAAGTGTTTTTTCTTATCTCCTGCCTATGCAAACCGTAAGAAAATAAACATTTCCGGCACCTTTTCTCTTCAGGCATCCGGCCATTGCATCGATCGTACTTCCTGTTGTATACACATCATCTATCACCAGGATATTCTTTCCCCTGACATCTCCGGTCACGCAGAACGCTTTTTCCAGGTTTTTTCTTCTCTGCAAAGCATTCAGTTTTTTCTGCGACTTTGTCTTTAAAACTTTCTGCACAATATTGACATCTGTGGAAATCCCGGTATAATGACCGAGTTTCTCCGCCAGATATGCAGCCTGATTAAAACCTCTCTGCCGCTCCTTCGACCTGTGTACCGGAACCGGCACGATCAGATCCGGCTTCCATTCCCGCAATTCTTTCTGTGCATATCGATACATTGCTCTGGCGTAAAAATCACCGTATTCTCTGCATCCATAGTACTTATATCTGGTAACAGATCTTCTCATTATGCCATCATAAACAAAAATACCTCTTCCCTGTTCATACATATGCCTGTGTTTCTGACAGTCTCTGCAGTATTCCCCTGTTTCTATGGGTTTTCCACATTTATAACATCTGGGATGACCAATCGGACGAAGTTCTTTCTCGCATTCCGGACAGATCATCCTTCGCTGATCTGCCAGTATTTTCTGACAGACCGGACAGCATCTCGGGTAAAAAATATCAGCAACCATGTTCAGAAACCGTTTCATTTCCATTTCCTTCCACTATTTTACTCTTTGTTTTGCTATCCTCTGTATTTCTGTTTTTCTCATATTATCGGAATAAATTTTTTCTCTGTTATTATTCAGTCATCAGATCACAGTCTGCAATATCATTCTTCACCATCTGTATTATTATCCCCTGTAGTCTCACTCAGTTCTCTGATCCGTTCATCCAGTGCACTGTATCTCTTCTGCTGTTTTTCATTGCGTATCATCTCTACAAAGGTCTCCTCGTTTCCCACAACCGTCACACATTTTCTTGCTCTGGTAACTGCGGTATAAAGAAGGTTCCTGTTTAAAAGCATCTGTGGTCCGGAAAGCAATGGAAGTATGACTGCCGGATACTCAGATCCCTGAGACTTGTGGATTGTAATAGCATATGCAAGTTCCAGTTCCTCCAGCTGTTTGAACGAGTACATTGCAAAACGTCCATCCTCAAATTCCACTTCTGCTGTCTCAGCAAATTCATTGATTTCCCTGAGGATTCCGGTGTCTCCGTTAAATACTCCCACGCCTTTCTCAATGACAACCCCATATCGTCCCCGGATTTCCCATTCCATCTGATAATTATTTCTGATCTGCATGACCTTGTCCCCTGTGCGGAACAGCCGGTCTCCAACCGCCCTCTCGGATTTCCCGTCTTCCGGCGGATTCAGGTATCTCTGCAGGATCTGATTCAGCCGCTCTACTCCCAGAAGTCCCTTTCTCATAGGTGTCAGTACCTGTATCTCAAAGGGTTTGGCATCTACATAGCGCGGCAGTTTCTCCTGGATCAGCGCGATCACTACTCTTATAATGATATCTGCATCATATCTCTTCAGAAAAAAGAAATCCCTGCTCTTATTATTGATCTGAACCTGTTCTCCCTTATTTATCTTATGAGCATTTACAACAATATCACTCTCTGATGCCTGTCTGAATATCTTAGTCAGTTCCACTACAGGGAAACATCTGCTTCGGATAATATCTCTCAGCACATTGCCCGGGCCTACACTCGGAAGCTGATTCTCATCCCCCACAAGGATCAGTCTGGTTCCTGCTACTACTGCAAGAAGAAGAGAATGCATCAGATGAATATCCACCATAGACATTTCATCAATAATGATCACATCTGCCTCCAGCGGATTCTGTGCATTCCTCTCGAATTTAGCTGAATGCCCGTCCCTCTCTTCTTCCGGCATTCCATTCAGTTCCAGCAGACGGTGAATTGTCTGCGCCTCATATCCGGTAGTCTCTGTCATTCTCTTTGCAGCACGTCCGGTAGGTGCAGCCAGCCGAATCTCTGCACCTTCTCCCTCAAAAAAGCGGATGATCGCATTGATCGTTGTCGTTTTACCTGTACCGGGGCCTCCTGTAAGAATAAAGAGTCCATGATCCGCTGCTTCAGTGATTGCTTTCTTCTGCATTTCATCCAGAACAGTTCCTGTCTCTTTCTCGATCAGCTCAATTCTGTGCCTGACAAGCTCTTTATCCTCAGGACACACAATATTCAGTTCATTAAGCATCCTGGCAGTGTTCAGTTCCAGATAATAATACTGTGCCGGATAAACGATAGTTTCTCCGCTTTTTTCTTTCAGCACCAGCTTCCTGTCAATAACCATATCCATAAGATGTTTCTCCATATAGGATTCATCCACTCCCAGAAGTCTGGCACATCTTGTAAATAACTGTTCCCTCGGAAGATAAGTATGTCCTTCTCCCGAAGCCTGCAGAAGAGTATACAGCATTCCGCTGCGGATTCTGTAATCTGAGTCTGCGTGAATACCGACTCTGGCAGCAATCTCATCAGCAATCTTAAATCCCACACCGGAAATATCTTCCGCAAGTCTGTAAGGATTCTCCTGAAGGATCGTATAGACAGATTCCTTATATTTCTGATAAATCTTTGCGCCCAGGTTCAGGGAAATCCCATATTTCTGCAGAAAGATCATTACTTTTCGCATCTCTGCCTTCTCACTTACCTGCGCAGCGATCTCCCGGGCTTTTTTCTCACTGATCCCCTTTACCTCTGCAAGCCGCTCCGGCTCTTCTTCTACGATACGGAGTGTGTCATCTCCAAACTTCCGCACGATCCTGGCAGCCAGTGCAGCACCGATTCCCCTGATGGCGCCCGAACCCAGATAACGTTCTATTCCATATGTATCCTCCGGCATCTTCTCTGTAAAAGAACTGATCTGAAACTGTTTGCCATATACCGGATGATGGATATATACTCCGGTTGCTTCAATAGATGCCCCCTGTGTGATCGCAGGGAAACTTCCCACGCAGGTCAGCTCTTCCTCTTTTTTTGTACCTTTCAGTACCATAACTGTATATCCGTTATCTTCATTTCTGAAAATAACATGATCTATGTATCCTGTGACAGTTTCACTCATGTGCTTTTCTCCACACCTCCTGCTTCTTTGATCCTCTGACAACGCAAAAAGGCACTGCACTGTGCAGTACCTCCTGCTTTATCCGTCAAAACGTGCCATTACCTCTGCATACTTACCGGTTCCCACTGCGACCACGCTCATTGCATCCTGCACAGTCAGTGTACTTACTCCGGTTCTCTGCTCGATCAGTGTATCCATCCCATGAAGAAGGGCACCGCCGCCTGTAAGTACGATTCCTCTGTCTACAATATCCGCAGCCAGTTCCGGCGGTGTCTTTTCCAGAATTCCATGAACAGTCTCCACAATCTGGCTTGTAGCATCCTTTAACGCCACACGTATTTCTTCTGAGGTAAGTGTCACTGTCTTCGGCAGACCGGTGATCACATTTCTCCCCTTTACTTCCATTGTTCTCGGATTTGATTCCTCTATAGCCGTACCAATCTGAATTTTGATCTTCTCTGCCATATCTTCTCCGATAAAAAGTCCATGATTCTTTCTCACATAGTTCAGTATAGCCTGATTAAAAGTGTCCCCTGCAACTTTCACAGAAGCGGAAACCACAACCCCCGCAAGAGAGATAACCGCAACATCCGAAGTTCCGGCTCCAATGTCTACGACCAGATTTCCAAAGGGCTTGGTCACATCCACCCCGGCTCCGATTGCCGCAGCTATAGGTTCCTCCACCATATAGACATCTCTGGCACCAGCCTGATAGGTTGCTTCCTCCACTGCCTTTTTCTCAATCTCTGTAATTCCACTGGGAACACAGATACTGATCCTGGGCTTGCGGAAAGCTCTTCTTCCTATTGCTCTGGATATAAAGTATTTCAACATCTTCTCTGTAACTGTATAATCAACGATCACGCCCTGTCTGATGGGACGGATGATCTCCATATCTGAAGTAATGCGCCCTTCCATCAGACGGGCTTCTTCACCGATCGCACGTATCTTCTCTGTATTTTTATCATAAACTACGATCGAAGGCTCATTTAGCACAAGCCCCTTTCCTGTAGAATAAGCCAGACTGTTCCTGGTTCCCAGGTCAATTCCAATATCACTTGTCGGCATGGAAATCCCCTTTCTGTTCTTACGTTCTCCTCATCCCCTTCAACTGATCATTACTTTTTACAGTCTCTACCGGGGACTTATCCGGTTTAGTTATAACAACTCCATAAAATAATGCGATCAAAACAGTCCAACAGGGCTTCACATCCTGATAAGCCGGATCAAAATATATTATTTACGAGAATTGCTATAAATAATCTCTTCTATTATATACAACTTCCATTTAAAAAGAAAGTCCTGCAATATGATTTCAAGATTATTTCAGATATTTCTTTACATATTTTCCGGTATAGGAAACCGGTGACTGTGCCACCTCCTCAGGAGTTCCCTGAGCAACTACGGTACCTCCTTTGTCTCCGCCCTCCGGTCCGATATCAATGATATAATCTGCGGTCTTAATCACATCCAGATTATGCTCGATCACAACTACTGTATTACCGCCCTCCGATAATCGTTTCAGAATCTCCACCAGCTTATGCACATCCGCAAAATGCAGACCTGTGGTAGGCTCATCCAGAATGTAGATAGTCTTACCTGTGCTGCGCTTGCTCAGCTCTGTGGCAAGCTTGATCCTCTGTGCCTCTCCTCCGGAAAGCTCTGTGGACGGCTGTCCCAGCCGGATATAGGAAAGTCCTACATCATAAAGCGTCTGTATCTTTCTTTTAATAGAAGGAACATTCTCAAAAAAAGTCAGTGCTTCCTCCACCGTCATATTCAGCACATCGTAAATATTCTTATCCTTATACTTTACTTCCAGGGTTTCTCTGTTATATCTCTTACCTTTGCAGACCTCGCATGGTACATATACGTCCGGAAGGAAATGCATCTCAATTTTGATAATACCGTCACCGCTGCATGCCTCACATCTTCCGCCCTTTACATTAAAACTGAATCGTCCTTTCTTATATCCTTTTGCCTTGGCATCTGCTGTTGCTGCAAAAAGATCTCTGATCTGGTCAAATACCCCGGTATAAGTCGCAGGATTGGAACGTGGAGTACGGCCAATAGGTGACTGGTCAATATTGATAACCTTATCCAGTTGGTCTGTTCCCAGAATATCCTTATGTTTTCCCGGAATCACTCTTGCCCGGTTCAGATCTCTTGCCAGGCGTTTATAAAGAATCTCATTGATCAGAGAGCTCTTACCTGAGCCCGAAACTCCTGTGATACAGGTCATGATCCCAAGAGGTATCTTCACATCGATATTCTTGAGATTATTCTCTGCCGCCCCCTTGACAGTAAGAAAACCGGTTGGCTTCCGTCTCTCCAAAGGTACCGGAATTTTTAATTTTCCGCTCAGATAAGCTCCTGTGATGGAATCCTCGTTCTTCATCAAATCCTCTGCAGTTCCCATGGCAACCAGTTGTCCGCCATGCTCCCCTGCACCGGGACCTATATCTACAATACAGTCTGCGGCACGCATGGTATCTTCATCATGCTCCACAACGATCAGGCTGTTTCCAAGATCACGCAGTTTCATCAGAGAACCAAGAAGTCTGTCATTATCCCTCTGGTGAAGTCCGATACTCGGTTCATCCAGAATATAGGCAACTCCTACCAGCCCGGAACCAATCTGGGTAGCCAGACGGATTCTCTGCGCCTCGCCGCCGGAAAGAGTTCCTGTCGCACGTCCCAATGAAAGATAATCCAGTCCTACATCTGACAGGAAACTTACCCTTGCCCTGATTTCCTTCAGAATCTGTCTGCCGATAAGCTGCTGCTGCTCGGAGAGCTGCATATCCGCCAGAAAGGCTTTCAGCTTCTCTATGGAAAGATTGGTGACCTCATAAATATTCTTATCCGCCACAGTCACAGCCAGTGATTCCTTCTTCAGTCTCTGACCTTTACAGGTTTTACATGGAGTAATGCGCATGAAAGATTCATACTCCTGCTTCATGGCATCAGAGCCTGTCTCTCTGTAACGCTGCTCCACATTTCGGATCAGCCCCGGAAACGCCACATCGTAAACGCCCTCTCCGCGCTGCCCTTTATAGTAAACCTTTACAGAATGTCCATTAGTTCCGTTGATCAGAATGTCCTGTATCTTCTCCGGATACTCCTCAAAAGGTGTTGCCAGGCTGAAATCATATTCTCTGGCAAGAGCATCCAGGATTGCCCTGGAAAAACTTCCCTCATTTGTGCAGGACTGCCATCCTGTGACCACAATGGCACCATCCAGGATACTCAGAGATCTATCCGGGATCATCAGATCAATATCAAATTCCATTTTATACCCAAGTCCCAGACAGTCCGGACAGGCGCCAAAAGGATTATTGAAAGAAAAGCTTCTCGGTTCGATCTCATCTACACTGATACCACAGTCAGGACAGGAGAAACTCTGGCTGAAATTGTGAATATTTCCATCCATAGTATCTACCATCAGAAGGCCCTCTGCCAGATCCAGCACTGTCTCAATGGAATCTGAGAGTCTTTTCTCAATCCCGGGCTTCACGATCAGACGGTCTACCACAATCTCTATATTATGCTTGATATTCTTGTCCAGACTGATCTCCTCGGAAAGCTCATACAGGTTTCCGTCAATCTGCACACGTACATATCCGCTTCTCTTTGCCTGCTCCAGAAGCTTTGCATGAGTTCCCTTGCGCCCCCGCACAACAGGCGCCAGAAGCTGGATCTTCGTTCTCTCCGGAAAAGACATGATACTGTCTACCATCTGGTCAACTGTCTGCTTCTTAATCTCTCTTCCGCACTTCGGACAATGAGGGATTCCCACTCTGGCATACAGAAGTCGGAAATAATCATAGATTTCTGTCACTGTTCCTACTGTGGAACGGGGATTGCGGTTGGTAGATTTCTGATCAATGGAAATGGCCGGCGGCAGACCTTCGATGCTCTCCACATCCGGCTTCTCCATCTGTCCCAGGAACTGTCTTGCATAGGAAGAGAGAGATTCCATATAACGGCGCTGTCCCTCTGCATAGATGGTATCAAAAGCCAGTGAAGATTTACCGGAGCCACTCAGTCCTGTAAATACCACAAACTTGTCTCTGGGAATATCCACACTTAAATTCTTAAGATTATTAACATTGGCACCTCTGATCCTGATAAAGTGCTTCTTCGTTGTATCTGCTGCCATTGTGGGCCTCCTGTTTCTCATTTATAAATAATAACTGTTTCTTACCTTGACAGTTACACCTTTTTCGTATGTTATGATATTCATGGATTGTGCGCAGTTTCGCTGCCCCGCAATCCTCATGGCATCAGTATAATACAGGAACATTTGTTCGTCAAGGCGTTTACGGCAAAAAATCCGCCATAACGGAATTGCTTACATGGATTCCTTCTCTGCTCAGAAAAATCCTTCCTTTTTCTTCCAAAAGCAGTCCCATTGACTTATATTTTCTCAGAACATCCCCGTATATTGCATCTATTTCACTGCCAAACTGCCGCTCAAACTCAGCTTTTGAGATTCCTCTGGTCATACGAAGTCCCAGAAACATGAACTCCGCCATCTCATCCTCTCTGGTGAGGGGCGGCTCTTTTTCTCTTATTTTTTCCGGAGTTCTGCTGTTTTCCAGATATTTTTTCATATCCTGTGTATTGGCAAAACGTTCCTTTCCATAAAGAGAGGAAGCTCCCAGGCCAAACCCCAGATAATCCTGTCGGATCCAATAGCCCACGTTATGCCTGCATTCTCTGCCTTTCTTTGCGTAATTGGAAATCTCATACTGCTCAAAGCCATATTCTCTCAGAATCTGTGCTGTTGCCTCATACATATTGTACTCCGCATCTTCATCCGGCAAATTCAGCGTCCGCGATGCAAAAGGTGTGCCCTCCTCAATGATCAGGCTGTATGCGGAAATATGTTCCGGATCCAGTCCTGCAACAGTGCGAAGATTGTGGATCCATCCTTCATAAGTCTGATCCGGGATCGCACTCATCAGATCAATATTGATATTGTCGAACCCTGCCTCTCTTGCACTTCTGTAAGTCTCCAGAAACTGCTCATAATTGTGGATTCTTCCAAGGATCTTCAGTTCTCTGTCATCCGGCGACTGTAAACCTATGCTCAGGCGGTTGATTCCATATGTTCTGTATGCCTGCAGTTTGTTTCTGTATGCCTGCAGTTTGTTTCTGTCTGCAGTCCCCGGGTTTACTTCTATGGTGATCTCAGCATGATCCGCAATCTGAAATTTTCGTCTTATATGATTTAAAATTTCTCCTATGAATCTCTCATCCAAAACAGAAGGAGTGCCCCCTCCAATAAATACAGAGGATACACTCCTTCCTTTTCCTTCTTCTGCTGCATTGATTTCTTCAAGCAGAGCATCTACATAATCAGCCTGCTCCTTTGGACCTGACGGACCGGAAAGGAAATCACAGTAATCACATTTTTTTATGCAAAATGGAATGTGGACATAGATTTCCATGGGAGAATCTGTGATATTCCTTCTCTCCATTGTAATCTGCTCCTGTTATGACCTGTTTTCTATTCCTCAGTATCTGATGTACTGCTGTCTTGCTCATTGTTATCTGCTGAGTCGACACTGTTATCTGTACTGTCGGCATCACTTTGGCTGTCTGAACTTTCCGCAGATGAGATACCTGCTGCATCCTGCTCTGCCAGATACGTATTTACCATTGTCAGATTACCATTGGTGGTAACTGCTGCGGAAGCTACCTGATCCGGTGCCGGAGTGGGACTTGTCTCTTCCGGCGCAACACTGATCTGGATCACTTTGGAGGACGCTTCATCTACCTCCCTGGTTTTCCCACATCCGGAGACAGAAATTCCAAGCAATAACATACATAGTATAACTGTTTTTCGCTTAATCATTTTCTTCAATATTTTAACCTTCTGTTGAGATGAGCACTATTCGCAGATAACTGTTCAGTACCTTCACAGTTATGTGGACAGCAGGTTGCCGAATAGTTACCATTCATACTTTATTTATCATCCAGTTTCAATACACTCATAAATGCTTTCTGCGGAATCTCCACATTGCCTACCTGACGCATACGTTTCTTACCTTCCTTCTGTTTCTCCAGAAGTTTCTTCTTACGGGAAATATCACCA
>OBAO01001449.1_pt1 | contig 13653 bp, 17 predicted proteins | sample 1517541 | NCBI WGS metagenome assembly OBAO01 (sample SAMN04571698, study PRJEB22368) | human gut metagenome | biome: human gut; material: stool | host: Homo sapiens | place: Luxembourg | collected 2012-08-10
CTTGGAGAGCTATGCCCCCCTAAAGTTGAAATTGAATTTGTCATAAATTTATTATTTTAATACTGTTAAGAATCCCATTCTATAATCTGACCAAAAAGTATTTGGGAAATCTATATTAGAACCTGTCCAAGATGCTGACATAGGAACAGCACCTGACATTAATAATCCTATGCCATTAAAAGTTTGTTCACGAATTACTTGTACCAATGTTGAACATGCAACTCCATAATATAGTTTCATAGTAGGACTATATACAACATCCAAGAGAGGAGTTGGATTTGCCCCTCCATACTTGATTGTTCTGAACGCATTATTATGATACACTAAATAAGAAGCTGGCCATGGAGTTGAGGTCGAAGTTCTGGCAAAAGCTGGAATTACAACATAGTGGTCTGCTAGCCTAGCGAACATGAACAAAGCTGAACCTCTAATAATATCAAAATTAAGCTTTTGACCAGTCATTGGTTCTCCTGCTGATATAGGCACTACTACTGCATCATAATTATCTGTTGTAACTCCTTTAATATTAACTAATATCAATTTATCCTTCTCTGGAGTCATTACCACATTCATGAACTGTGGTGTTCCACTTGAAACTAATCCATTTGACAATGTAGGCGAATAGTCTGAATCCCCAAGTAGGCTAGTCTGTTTTACCTTCTCGTAAACATTTACTTGTGAAGTTGTTACTGTATGAAAGTATTGGTCTGATACTTCAAATGGACCTGCTCCTAGGTAATCAGTAGACAATAAGCTTATGCTACCTAACTGAGTTTTGTCATCATTGTACTTCATCTCTGCTATTTTACCAGTTCCTCCAGCTACAACATAGAATGCCTTTCCTGGAATATTATATAAGAAGCTGCTAGTAAATCCTATAGGTTTACGTTCATAAGTACCATTGGAGTTTCTGACAACTATAGCATCAGTATCTGGAAACACTGCTACTCCAGTGATTGGGTCTGCACAACCAGGAGCAGCGTTCACTACTGCCCCACTTGGAGCTGGTACTATCTTAATTGAATTATCAGTATAGAACTCTATAAAATTATAGAATCCATTATTCACAGTTTCAGCCACACCTACCATAAAGCACTGTTTGGTAATTATATCTTCTTCTTTTACTAGTTGATTCGGTTGGTAACTATTAGGCTGCTTTATTATGCTTGCATTACCCCCCCCCCATAGTTCTACTATAGTCTGATAGTCTGGACAATGATTTGCCCCGCTATGGTCGTATGACATTCCAGTCATCTCGTTTAATTTACTTTCTGTTACTATTCTATTCATATTTATTTCCTCTTAAATTTAATTCTTTCGCCTTTTACGGGCACATATGGATGTACAGCAATTATATCGGATGGCACTCCTACTTCGTTAACATTATTAATAGTAGTGACATCATACCCACTGTTTATATTATCTAATACTACATGGTCAGTAAGTTTAGCTTTGTTATCTTTGTTTGGTATTCCAAACCAAATATTACCATTAGCATCTATTTCTGGGGCCATCTTAGCATCTTTTGCATGTGTAAATTTAACTACAACTGCATTTGGACCATACTTTCTTGAATGTCTAATTGCATGATTTCTATTTAGATATCCCCAAACCATTCTATTATACCCATTATTTGGAAGATTTTTAAATAGTTCATACTGTGCTTTACTCATAGCACTATAGTATGGTAGAACTTCTAACCTTTCTCCTTTGGGTATTCCAACCTTCTCTGCTTTAGTTAATTTGGAAGGTCTTATGTAAAATGCTAACGATGTTCTCGGACTAGCTACACCGGATTTAGAGTTGCTGAGTATAGGTGGAAGCTCTTTTGACTTATTATAAAGTCTACCATTCTTCAAGTCATCTCTAAGACTAAAGATTACTTGATTATTAGAATATCCATTATCATATACATTATTAAAGATTACTCCATCCGCATTCATCTTATCAGCTGCTCGTTCTAATGCTGCTCTGTTAGGTACATCACCTACAGTAACTATTGGTCTCTCTAACTCTAAATCACCTTCTACTCTATAAGGTCTCTTGGCAAACCTCTCTCTAGCCTTAGCTGCTTTCTCTGCCTTACCTGGTATAGAGTGATTAGCTGCTGTTCTAGGATTACCTAATTTACCTTGATACCATATACCAACTTCAGGAGCACCTTCATGAATAGCATCCCACCTTTCTGGGAAGTATAATTTCGGGAGTCTAGCACTATTCTTATCATGTACTACATGTATGGATTGTCTAGGTCCCCAACCTACATTATTGGGCAATGGCTCAACTGAAGGAGTCCCTTTATCTATAGCCTTACTAATTACTCTAGCTCTAGCCCATTTATTACCACCAACAGCCATATCTTTTACTGGCTTTAACCTAGGTCCAAAGTTACGCATTCCAAATCCACCTGCCAAATTACCTATGTTAAAGAAATCTGCAACTACCGGATTCATTCCTGTAGTCTTAGAGAGCATATCAGCCCAGTCTTTATATTTGTCATTACTAGCTACATTAGTTATCTTATTAACTGCTTCATTACCTGCATATCCACCTGCTACTGATAATGGCCCAAATATTGCACCTGTTAATAATGTACTAACATAAGGTGCAGCTTCTCTCCTTCCTCTATCTACAGCTCCTGCTAGATTAATATTTCTAGGAGTAACTGTTACTTCTGGTAAAGTTACATTATTCATACCATTCTCATTAGTAACTGGCAATACTATGTTACCTCTCTTATCGTAACCTCCCATATATTTAATAGGTTGAGCTGGATTCTGATACTTAATAATCATACCATTCTCGCCTTTAGGAATACCATTATATACTCCAGTAAGTACTTTAGCATAATTAGTAGCTTCTGCATATCTTCTCTTACCTTTATTAGAACCAGTAAGCTTAGCTACAAACTTATTAATATCATCATTCTCATCAAAGTCATATAGTCTCTTTAAGAATTGTATCTTATCTGCTGCATACTCATCCATAGAATTATAAGACCTAAACTTCTGCTTAATAGCTTCACCTTTAGCATTCTTATCATTACCAGTTACATAATCACCTTTCCATGAACTACCAGTAGTTAAATTGCCAAAGTTGTACTTACCTTGTGCAGACTTACCCCAACTAGATTCTAATGCGTCTTGTGCTAATAGCATTCTAATTGCATTATCATTAGTAATACCTGCCTTCTTATAGGCATTAATAAGTTCTGTAGACCATTGTCTTCTGTTAGTATATGGACTCTTCCAAGTTGAGTTGGCAGTAACAGGTTTATCGGTAACAGGTTTACTAGCTACTGGCTTATTAATTACTGGCTCTACTGTAGGATTATTAGCTACTACATCAGTTTCATTAGTATCAGGTTTACTATCTTCTCTAGTAGGAACTACTAAAGCTTCTGGTTTATCGTAAACTGTATTAAAGTTATATTCGCTGAATGGATTAATAGGATTAGTAATATCAGTGTAATCTATTGTAGGATTACTTACTGGATTATAACTAACAAATCTCATTCCTTGTTGTAGTTTAGGTATTACTTTCATTATTTATTCGATTTATCGTTATTGGTGAATCTCTTCCATATTCCTGTTACTGAATCTATGCCAAGCAATCCCATACAACACAACAGGACTGTGTCTATCATTAATGGGGCTTGAATTACGTTTACTGCACAGTATATTAACACTCCCAAGCAGACAAACCACCCTACTACTCCGCAGAGTCTCTTAGATGATATGCCAGAGTGGGATGTGAATACTTGCTTTAAGAATGTTACAAACTTCATTATATAATTACATTTATAGAAATATTAGCTGTGTCACCTCCTATATATGCCTGATTTATTGGTATTTCAGTAGTTACCCCAGATTGGCATACTGCGTTATTTGTTACACTATCTGCATCTACAGTCACCCTGTATGTACTGAAATATCCAGTGAACAATAATTTAGAGACATTAGTTAAATCAGTTGGTAAATTAAAGTGGAAGTTTCTGTCAAAGAAAGTTGCCCCTTGATAGTCTAGAGTTCCAGACCTAGGAATTGTTATAAACCCATCTAGAACTCCATCTATGTAAACATCTGCTACAAAGTCATAGGATTTAGACGTAAGCCCAGAGTTAGTTATTGAAACATGTATATTGAAGTCATACTGGAATGTTGACAACTGTATATCCTCTTCCTTAACTAACTGATTATTAGCGTAATTATCGTTAGTTTCAAGTCCGAAGAACTCTACTCTATCTCTAGTGGCACACTTGGTTGGAGTATTTGTACCTCCACCAGCTAAATTAATTAAATATTGTTCTGTTGCAATTTTATTTGTCATTTTAAATACTTGCTATGTATTGTTTATACACATAACGGCAAGTAGACCCTGTACTGGTATATTCTGATTAGTTCCTATAATAAGTCTATCTGTTTCATAATTAGAATAGTGATTCATATTCTTTGCATTATTTAATAGGAATGCTACGTAAATATTACTTCCAATCACACTATTGCCAAACAAAGCTACATTTCTTATAGCACCTGCTATAGGGTATACCACCATAGATGAAGCAGGAATATCTGGTGTAGCCGATGTTTCTTGACCATACATACTTATGATTGATATACCCATTGTAGTGTCTGTAGTAGTGTTATTAAAGAATATTAGGGTGCTGCCGCTTAGTGAACCGTTTAATAAATCTATAGCGTCAGCAATACCCCCCCCCATAGACTTGAGTGCATCATTCACTTGTTTAGTGGTAGGGCATTTGTTGTCTTCATTTTGAATTAAAGCCATGATTGTTATTATTTAATAATTCTACGTTTAATTTGCACACCTCTCTTAGCTATTAGCATAGTATTACTTCTTTTGTTGTTAGCATTACTAGCGAAGGTATTATGCAGTTTAGCTATCTCGTCATCACTAAGGGTATTAAACCCTGAAGGTATTTTAGCTCCCTTAGTTCTCATCTCCTGAATATCTGTACCTTTTAATTGCCTATTAGGGTCAATATAATAATTACCATTCGCATCTTTCATATTTACATTGGCTCCTCTAAATCCCCACGTGTCCGCATGTCTTTCATTAGGTTGGGAGCTGTACACTTGAGACTCTAATGGTGTAGAGGATTCATAATCCACTCTGTTATTAATACCAGGATTGGCCTTTAATATCTGCGGATTATTATCTCCAACCATGTGTCCAATACCTTCATGCCAAGACACATCGCCAAATCTTCCAGAGAATGGGAATGAAGGAGCATTGTATGTGTATTGCAATCCTGCTGGATATGCTGCTCCCTTATTTTGTCTCATAGCTACTTGGGCAGCTTGAGTCACATTACCAACCTTCCCTTTATATACATTTGGATTAGAATAGAACTTAGAAGGTTCTACATATTCTGCCCTGTTAATTTGGTCAGTAATGTTAGCAAGGTTAGATTCATTAACTTGAGATTGATACTTAGGCTGTTTAGCACGTTCTTTATACCATTCTATAGCAAAGTCTTTCATCCCTCTAGTTTGGGCTTGATATCTCTGGTCCTCTGGCAATTTATAATTCTCTTTAGGATTAGGTCTTGCTACAGCTCCCTGTTGTGCCCTAATAATCCCTCTTCCTTTAGTTGAGATTCTCATAATATCCATTTAAGCCAGCCATAGCTGAAAGTCTTCCTCTCGTATTCAGGATGTTCAGCTACATACCTAGCTTCCCTTTCAAATGATATGTTTCTATAGGCAGTGTGAGCATTGCCACTAGCTAGTAATTTAATAAACCACTCTATTACATACCATAAATAGAAGAATACTATTCCCATTTCTAATATCTGTTTCGTGTGAGTCTTCTCATGTGTAACTGTAGCTTGACTCATTCTCTTTATATAATCCTCACTTCTAGTAAACATAATAGCACAAATATTCATAAATGAATATCCTTTTACCGGAAGTAACGGATTGATAAAGAATAGCAATCCTTTAGATTTGTCGTACTTAAATTTCATAGTTAATGCTTCCATTTAGCGGCATTATCAACTATTGCAGAACACAGAATTAAAATAGTATCCATATCTAAATCTGACTTAAGTTGATTAACTGCCATACATACTAATTGTATATTATCTATAGTATAACCTTTTGAGGGCATTATCTGGTCAATGCTAACATTCGACCTTCTCCTAATTCATAAGTCATGTCTAATCCAGAAATTGCACACTTGCCATTTTGTGCCTTCCATACGGTTAGTAAATCTTCTTTAGTAATAGTGAAAGGTATAGACTTGTCTATAGCTCTGGATTTAGCTGCAAGCCAACGTGCTTGTAAAACCTTCTCTAGTTTAACGTCGTTATCATAAGTAGCTATAGCAGCTTTCCTTTGTTCTAGTTTACAGGAATTGCACCTACACTCCTTATTCTGACGTAAAGTGTATTTATTAGCCCCTGCATAAGTAAACTCACTAGGCTCTTTATATTCTCCACATATGTGGCATAAGAGCTTCCCATCTTTCCATTCAGTATTCAATTTGATTCGGTCTTCACAATCCCTACATGTAGTGTGAAAGTTTAAGCCGTTTGTCTTGCGTGAATACTTTCTGAAGTTGCTTATATTCTTGTCTAGCAACCTCCCACATACGTCACATTGCTGTTGCAATCTTTCTTCTTTCTTCATGTTTACTTCTTAGACCAAGACGCCGCATTCCGTGCAAAATTAGCTCTCTTCTTCTGTAACGGAGTCGCATTAGGATTGTTAAGTACAGACCTAGCATGTTCTTGAACACTCTGTCCAGCTTTCTTAGCTGATGCAGTAAATTTGCCGCGATTCTTCTTCTTAATATGAATCTTGCTTCCATTTTTATCTTTCCTTACTAACTTACTACCACATCTAAACATGGGAACCTCTTCTAGGTCCGCATCATCGAGTAACTCTTTCAGAGCCTCATTAATTCTTGATAATTCCTCTGCGTTAAATTCCATAATTAAATTACATGTTAAATCACTTTTTTATTCACAAAGGTATTGCTAAATTTGCACATTATCAAACAAATCAGATGAATTAATGATTTAAGGTGTCAATGTAAATAAGTAATAAAGAAACTAAACTATTATTAATCTCTAACCTTTAAATCAGTAGATTAATGTTATTGGGCAAACTAAAAGAGGTGTACAGGTGGATTGACAGTTGGAGTTCTGGTGTTAAGACGATAGTCATTATAATGCTTGCATTCTTGATGGTAGAGCTTCATTTCTCTTCACACACTAAAGCTATTTTAGAAGATTATAGACAGGCAGCTGTTACGGAGAAGGTATTAGCTGAGAAATATACAGAGATGATTACTCCACAAGTTAACGGGCACATAGAGCATATTCTTATGGAAGATAAGGATGCGTCGAATGTCTTGTTATTGAATTACCATAATACCTTACAAAGTACACATGGTTTATCATATCGTTATTTAACAGCTCTTACAGAGAAGAGAAGAGGGTATGAAACTAAGGCAACTATTAAGATATGGAAAGAGTTGGAGTATATTAACTACGGTGATGAGTTTGGAAGGATTAATGACAACCAATTCATTAGAATGGACACTATTGAGAACTACTACAGAACATTCCCTAATTTAGTAGCTTTATTAGAAGAATCTGGAGCAAAGTCTGCTGCGATGTATCCGATTGCTGGAATTGATGGACCTATAGGAATGATTGTTGTTATTTATCCAGTTACTAAAGAGTACTATTTGGGGTACTATAACTCCGTTATTGCTCCGTGTATCCAACCTCTATCTACCTTATTAGATTATAACTCAATTAGGAAGAAATTTAAAATGAATTATGAAAGTAGACAAGAGGAACAAGGAAATATGTTACAACGATTCTTCCCATATGTATTGGAGTGAAATCGACAATACTATATACACTTCAGTAACAACAATGATACATGAGTTCTGTCAAAAGTTCGACAGTGATTTCTGGTCGCAATACAAAGCATTACAGAAGCTATTAAGTGCTGAACAGTTTGCCATGGAGAAGAAGAGACTATTAGAAACTAAACGTTTTGATAAGAAGTACTTCTTAGACATGTACGATTTAAATGAGACGGAGTTTAATTCTGCACAACAGGATATACTGGATGAGTGGTCTAAAACTAATGCCGATTCCAAGGAAAGAGGTACAAAGATTCATAGTGATTTGGAGCATCAATACTTAGGTAAGAGTTCATGCCAAATGAGAAGTTACGGTTTAGGCGGAACTTTTGAAGTTAATACTAATGAATCTTTAGAGAAGAATAACTTAGACCTACTAAGCATAGAAAGAGGAGTCTTCCCTGAATATATGATATACAGAAGGTCGGACGACAATAAGTTTAGGTTGGCAGGTCAAATTGACTTACTTATTAAGGACGGAAATGACATTTACATTGTTGACTACAAGACTAATAAAAGTATTGACGAGAAATCTTACTTTGATACCAGGACTAAGAAGAGTCAAATGATGAAGTATCCTATGAATAACTTAATGGACTGTAATAAAGTACATTATACTTTACAACTATCTACCTATGCATGGATGCTTCAGAAATTAAATCCTGATTTTGTTATTAAGAAGCTATTGCTTATACATTATGACCATAATGGTAACGTTACAGAACATGAGTTAGATTATCTTAAAGATGATGTGGAACGTATGTGTAAGCATTGGAAAAAACAGTGTATACTTGAGGAAATCAAGGAGAAGAGAAAGCCTATAGAGTTCTAATGAGCTAGTTCATAATCATAGAGTATCTTTCAAACTGGGATTTGAGATATTAAAAGTAAAGTATAATTAAAGCTCATTAGAAATCTATGGGAATTACTAATATTGTAAATGGGCACTTGAACGAGTTACTGGGTAATAACGAAGAAATAGCTAAAGCTCGTATTAGAATATGTAAGAAATGTCCTATTATGAAGGATTCGTTTATGGGGTATGTATGTAGCAGTAAACTGTGGCTAAACCCTAAAACAGGAGATATATCAACAGAACGTAAAGATGGTTATAAACGTGGATGCGGGTGTAGACTTAATGCTAAAGTTAGAGATATTAAGTCTTCATGTCCAGCATGTAAATGGTAAATGATTTAAATTATGAGTAATAACGGAACAATGGATGTAATGTTTGGGGGTAAAGGATTAAGCTTTGCCGGTGCAGATGGATTTAAAGATTTAAAGAAAGAAGCTGCTGTGGAAGCACATAATAAAGCAGTAGATACTTACACTAAAGCACTTAATAAGAACATTAAAGATGAATTGGAGAAAGCGGAGGAAGTAACAGAGAAGATGAATAGTATGGAAATTATGCCTATTAATTCATACGTATTGGTTAGACCTTATGCTAAGAATCCGTATCAAAAGATAGAAGTGACTAAAGGCGGACTTATTATACCAGAATATGACGGAGCATTTAAGAATCCAGACACCGGAGAGAAAGATACAGAGTATCAACTTTCAGTTGTAGCTAATGTTATAGAAGTAAGTCCTTTGTGTAAGTTTATTAAACCGGGAGACGATATATATTATAGGCGTTCTTCTGGAGTACCTGTTCCGTTCTTCAGACAAGGATTTGAAGTTGTAGCTGAACAGCAAGTGCAGGTGGTTATTAATGAAGGTTTAAAAGAACGATTTAAAAGTATAGAATAATGGAAGAGAAAGTGTTTTATCAACCAGGAGATGTAGTAACATTAAGACAAGACATCCCATATAAACCTCAGATGATTGTAGTTAAGAAAGAGACGATGACGTTTAGACCATCTAAGGATGAGAAGAAAGATGAATATTTCAAGGGTATTAGATGTAGATGGTTCTCTACAAGAGGAGAGCTACAAGAAGCTATCTTTAATACTAAAGACTTAATTAAACTATAATGGCAACTAAGTTTCAACAAGGTGGGCAGGACGACCAAGAGTTGTTCTCTGCCTACCTTATTAAGTTATTTAAGCCTAAGTCTCAGCAGGAGTTTGAGGATACTATATCCAAACTCTCAGAGAGGGAAATTAATGAAATCTATAAACAATACAAGAGTATGGAGAATAATCAAACTATCATGGCTAAGATGGGAGCCAAAATTAACTACATTAGCAGATTGCAAGGTAAGTGTCCAGAAGGTTATGAGGTAGAGAGATTCATGGCTGGAGGATGTGTTAAATGTAGAAGGAAAGCAATGGCTGAAGGCAGTAAAGCTATGGACGTATTCAAAGATAAATGTGGAGGTAAAGCCAAGAGACGCATTAAGAAGAGCGAGAATGGTGATAAAATAGCAGTTAATAAGACTGATACTGTACACACCAGTAAGGGAATATATAATGTTAGTAATAAGAAGCTCCCTTATAAGAAGATGTCCAAAGCAGATTACAAAGGACTACCTTTAAAAGACAAAATGAAAGTTGATATGAAAGACCAGGCTAACGGCAGAGGTGCTAGCGGAGCAGGTGCAACTAGAGGTAGTAATATAGGTAAAAAGTTAAGCGGTGGCACTATTACTTCGTTCAAGTGCGGAGGAATGACTAAGAAGAGAATTAAGAAGAATATGGGCGGAACTGTTAGCAATAAATGGAGTATTCCTAGTAAAGCTAGCGGTGATGCTATTAAACACATTAAAGGTGGACCAGGCTCAGCAGATAGCACTAGAGAAATGAAATTTAATGGGTTTCAGAGGAAAGCACTAGCTGGTAAGCCTTATAAAAGCAAATAAATATGAAAGTATTCCTATTTGATAATGGTACTAATTCGGTGATTGTGAATGAGCCAGAGGTTCTTCTTATTAAGGAGTTCGCAGCTCTATGGACTAATGAAAGGAATAAGACCAAAGAAGACCCTACGGGAGTTTGCAAATCAAGAGCTTATAGAGAGCTTGTTTACATATGGCTAATGTTAGATTGGGCATCTCCATACTCTGATTATACAGAACAGGAAAGGCATCAAGCATGTCTTCAGGATGCTAATTTAAGTGAAGAGGAATGGGCAGACCCAATCTTCAGAGCCGCATGTAGGAAGTACAGAGATATTCAAAACGAATCTAGAGCACTTAAACTCATTAAGTCTGCTCAAAGTGTAGTTGATAGAATTACTGATTACTTTGACACCATAGATTTATCTGAAAGAGACCCAGTTACTAATAGACCTGTTTGGAAAGTGGCTGATGTAATGAAAGAAATGCAATCAGTTTCTAAGGTTATAGAAGAACTTAAAACTCTTGAGTATATGTACAAGAAAGAGCAAGAAGAAGAGACTGATAACAGAGGTGGTGGTGAAGAAGGACGCTATGACAGATAATTATGGCTGGACGTGGAAGACCTAAGAAGAAAGTCGAAGTTCCAGAAACAGTTCAAGAGTTAATACAGAGAGTAGAACCAGAATTGATAGAGGCTATTCCATACGTAGACCCTATTGTAGAAGATGAACCAGTTAGCACGCCTAACATTGTATGGGATGTAACATTAGATACTGAGATTAAGCATTTCGACCCTACTCTATCTTATGAGCTGACTGGATATCGACCAGTGGATGAAGAAAGAGGATTAGATTTTAATCCAGAGTGGTTCACTGAAGCTAGACAGATTAAACTAAGAGATGGCAAATACTGTGCCTATCCTAAAGGAACTAAGAAATATAATGACTTTTGGGACGAAGAGGTTAAAAGATGTAATCGAGGATATGAATCACATGGATATAGAATCACAGGTGATAATTACTTCTTCCTTAATTATTATAGGTTGAAGAATACTGATGTATCTCAAGCTGGTACTGGTCGTGAAACTACATTCCCTTCATTCTTTAGTAAGCAGTATGAGTACTTCCATTACATAGAAATGTGTGAGAAGTTGAAGAAGGATGTGTGCGCCCTTAAAGCTCGTGGAGTCGGTTGACACAATAAACTAAAGCCGACTATAAATTCCGCAAAATCGGTGAAGACTAACGTGATTAATCACTTATTAAATTTAATATTATGACTAAGAAGGAACAATTAAAATTTATTGAGGATAACTATCCCTTATACAACAATCATATATCTAACAGAAGAATAAGACATACATTCTTCGATACAATCGAAACTGAACTACAAGCTTATCTGCTTGGATTTTATGCCGCTGATGGCAGTATTGATGAGAAACGCAAAACCTTAAGAGTTCATTTACAGTCTGGAGATTCTGAAATAGTGTACCTATTTAAAGATAGTATAAGTCCAGACGCTAGAACGTTTGCTGTAGCTCCACATATTGTAACTGGAAGAAACGGCATGAAAATAAATGCCCATGCATCATTTGGAGTTGACATTACTAGTTCCAAATTATGTAATGCCTTAGTAGACTTGGGGATAGGATACAATAAAAGCATAGCAGAACTCAAAATTCCAAGCATTCCTGAAGACCTTGTGAAACATTTCATCAGAGGTTACTTTGATGGAGATGGGTGTATTACCGGATGGTTGGCCACAGAGAAGGATAAGGCTGATAGAATTAGATATAAGTTTGATATATGTAGTAAAACGATTACTATGTTGTCTGATATACAGAAGGTTCTTTCTAAGAATGATATCAATGTAAATATTAATTATCTTAAACGTGATGATATGTATAGGATATCTACTTCATCTAAAAGCGAAGTGAGTAAACTATATCATTATCTATATAATGATGCTAATTTCTATTTATCAAGAAAGTTTAATAAGTTTAGTTACTATGTTAATACCGAGGTAAGTCAGCTCATCGCTGACCACCGTAACGCGCAGGAGGTGAACGTTAATGAGAGTAATAATCCTCCCACGAGTGCGGAACATTCTATAAAAGAATGAATATGTGCGCTGACCTTATAGGAAACTATAAGAAGTATAGGATAAAAAGCCTATACGATAACAAAGTGTTTAGTGAAATTGCAGCATCTTTAGGAGTTAGGTTATATACAACTGTTAGAGGTTCACATACAGTATATGTAGCATTTACCGAGAAATTCGTTAGTGACGTGCTTCGTAAATGCTGGGAACAGCTTGAATATTTAAATGCTGATACAGAAGGCGGCATGAGACATCTAAGACAGAAGTATAATTCTGATATGCATAAGAGAGCTTCTCTTCTTACTAAAGACAGAGAAGAATTTGGATTCATGTCAGACATTATTGGCTTCGTAGTAGATGTTCCTCGTAAACTCCGTGGAGACCGTGTGGATAGATTGTTCTTTGAAGAATCTGGTTCTAACCCAATCCTAGTAAAGACTTACTTACAGAGTACAGCTCTTGTAGAAATTCTAGGTAATAAGTTTGGAACTAGATTTGTGTGGGGAACAGGTGGAGACCAGGGACCTGCACTTGACGGACTTAGTAAGATGTTTTATAATCCAGCTGGATATAATTTCTTACCTTATAAACATAACCATACTAAAGACGGGTCTTATGCTTTTACCTCATTCTTCATACCTGCCTATACATTCGTAGCAGCAAATGGATATGTAGACGATAGAGGAGTTACTAATACTGCGAAGGCTAAGAAGTTCTATTTAGACCAAAGAGAAGCTCTACTAGCTAACCCGAAGGAGCATTTAATTGCATGTGCAGAGTTCTGTTTTACTCCTGATGATGCTTTGGCTCTTGAAGGAGATAACCAGTTTAATACTGTATTGTTAAGTGAGCAACTTGCTAATATT
>OBAO01001460.1_pt1 | contig 13549 bp, 10 predicted proteins | sample 1517541 | NCBI WGS metagenome assembly OBAO01 (sample SAMN04571698, study PRJEB22368) | human gut metagenome | biome: human gut; material: stool | host: Homo sapiens | place: Luxembourg | collected 2012-08-10
TTACATCAAAATGAATATATTCTGCTCCTGCTGCCTCTGTCACTTTAAGCTGCTCTCCGAGGACTTTAAAATCCGCAGAAAGGATCGATGGTGCTAACACATTCTTCATTTCTAATACCTCTTCTTTTCTTTTAATTCACGATACATCTCTGTATAATCTTCATAGCGTATCTTATGGATTGCTCCGCTCTCTACTGCTTCTTTCACTGCACATCCCGGTTCATGAATGTGGTCGCAGCCGTTAAACCTGCATTTTCCTTCATACGGAGAAAATTCCGGAAAATAATATTTCAGTTCTTCTTTTTCAAAATCATTCACATAAAGGGAACTGAATCCCGGTGTATCCATAATATAGGAATCCGGACTGATCATGATCAGTTCGGAATGCCTCGTGGTATGCTTTCCTCTTGCAATTTTTCTGCTGATACTTCCGGTTTCCATCTGTACGCCTGACTGGAGCAGATTGATCAGAGAGGACTTTCCTACTCCTGACGGACCTGCGATGGAAGTCGTCTTTCCTTTCAGCATCTGCTTTAATTTTTCTATATTTTCTTCTTTCTTTGCACTGGTAAACAGCACCGGATAGCCACAGGACGCATAAACTTCCTCCAATTCTGCAATCTCAGGATGTTCTGCAAGATCGGTCTTATTAAAACACAAAATGACCGGAATCTCTTTCCGCTCCATCATAACCAGAAATCGATCCAGCAGATTGTAGTGCGGCTTTGGTTCCGTTACCGCAAATACGACCAGTGCCTGATCTATATTGGCCACTGCCGGACGGATCAGTTCATTTTTCCTCGGCAGGATTTTCGTTACATTTCCGATTTTTTCTTCTTCATCCAGGACTTCCAGCTCCACTTCATCTCCAACCAGTGGTTTAATGCCATTCTTCCTGAATGACCCCTTTGCTTTACATTCATAAAGACCGGATTCTACTACATTCACGTAGTAGAATCCGGCAATTCCTTTTATAATCTTTCCCTGCATATATTACTGCTCTCTGCTTTACTCGGTACCGTCTTCACCGGATGGATCCGATGGCTGTGGTCCTTTACTTACCATATACTGAATGGAAGTTCCCTCTTCCACCTGGGTTCCTGCACTGACAGACTGGTAAAATACCTGTCCTTTCGGATAATCATCACTGTAGTCTTCTCCAAGATATTCGGCTGTAAGACCTGCCTGCTGGAGCAACTTCTCTGCCGTCGTCTTATTAGAAGAAAGGATATTCGGTACTGTAGTCACTTTCAGCTTTGGTCCTTTACTTACCACATAGCTGACCGTTGCTCCTTTTGATACCTGCTTTCCGGATGCCGTTCCCTGTGAAATGACTATTCCCGCTGCTACAGAATCACTATATTCTTCACTGGCACTTCCCTGAAGTCCTGCCGCTGCAAGTGCTGACTCAGCTTCTGACTGGCTCTTTCCTTCAATGGACGGAACAGTTGCCGGCTGTGAACCAAGACTGACAACGATCGTAACTTCTGATCCTTCATCCACTTCTGTACCCTCACCCGGTTCTACTGAAATAACTTTTCCTTCTTCCACTGAATCACTGTACTGCGGATCTCCTTTTACAACAACAAGATTCGCTGCTTTGATGGCGGCCTCTGCATCCGATTCATCTTGTCCGATGACAGACGGAACTTTGGTACTCTTTGCCTCCTCACCGGTACTGAGAACAACTTCCACGGTACTATGCCGCTTCACCTTCTCCCCTTTCCCCGGTGACTGACTCATGATCTGATTCTTTTTATATTCATTCGATGGCTTTTTATCTACTACATCGATTCCAAGATCATACTTTTTCAGCTCTTTTGTAGCTTCTTCTACTGTCATGCCACGGACATCAGGCACTTTGACCTTCTCCGACTGAGTGACGGTCGCATTCCCCGAACCTTTAAAGATTCCGACTGCATTTCCGACAAGGAACAGGATCAGCAGTGCGATCACTACACCTGCCACAATCATCAGAATCCGCATGATCTTCTTTGTATCAGGATTTACATCCTTCTTTTTTCCTCTTCCTGAAGAACGGCGGTCACGTTCATCCTCGTCATCTTCATCGTCATAGTCATCATCATACTCGTCGTCTTCATCATCATAGTCTTCATCATACTCGTCGTCCTCGTCATAACCACGCTCCCGCTGAAGACGTTCTACTTCTTCCGGTGACATAACAACAGTCCGGTCACTTCTCCGTCTGCCCCCAAGGACAACAAAATCGCCTTCCGGGTCAACCAGCGAGTGCTTCAGATCCTGTAACAGCTCATCGCAGCTCTGATATCGCATCGCCGGATTTTTCTGCGTACATTTCATAATGATACATTCCAGACTGTACGGGATATCCGGTACTTCTTCCGCCGGAGACTTGATTTCCTCCTGCAGGTGCTTCAACGCCACTGTCACAGTAGAATCCCCATCAAACGGAACATGACCGGTGATCATCTCATACATGGTAATGCCGGCAGAATAAAGATCACTCTTCTCATCGACAATTCCGCCTCTTGCCTGCTCCGGTGATGTATAGTGAACGGATCCCATTACACTGGTGCTGATCGTTTGCGTAGACGTAGTCGCCCGTGCAATACCGAAATCTGTTACCTTTACTTTTCCTTCTTTCGAAATAATAATATTCTGAGGCTTGATATCCCTGTGAATAATATGACAGTTATGTGCCGCCTGAATCCCCGTCACCATCTGAATTGCAATGCTGATGGTCTCCTTGGCTGAAAGCTTTCCTTTTTTCTCGATATAATCTTTCAGCGTAATTCCTTCAACCAGTTCCATGACCATATAATATAAGCCACGATCCTGTCCTACATCATAAACGTTCACCACATTCGGATGCATCAGTCCTGCAGCCGCCTGTGCTTCGCTCAAAAACTTCTTAATAAATGTCTCGTCCGAACGGTAATCGCTCTTGAGAACCTTAATCGCAACAAAACGGTTCAGCTTATGGTCTTTTCCTTTATATACATCTGCCATACCTCCGGAACCGATACGGCCGAGTATCTCGTACCGCTTTCCTAAGAAAACTCCTTCTTTAATCATATACTCACCTCATCTGCAAATGGTTCGATCAGAACGATTCCAATATTATCTGTACCGCCGTTCTCTTTGGCAGCATTCACAAGGTTCTGCCCTGCTTCTACAATGTCTCTTGCTCCCTGTACAATATGGAAAAGTTCTTCATCTTCCACCATATTGCTCAGACCGTCTGTACACATCAGTATAATATCTCCCCTTTTCAGACGATGCTCGTAAAAATCTACATCGACATCTGCTTTTGCCCCGATCGCCCTGGTAATAATATTCTTATCCGGGTGATGCTTTGCTTCTTCCGGTTTGATACCGCCCAGACGTACCATCTCTTCTACCAGTGAATGGTCTTTCGTCAACTGCTGTATTCCGTGATTGATCAGATAGAGACGACTGTCTCCCACATTCGCAAAATACATCATCTGATTCATGATCGTAGCTGCTACGACCGTTGTTCCCATCCCCTTGAGATGTTCGTCCTTCGATGCCTCCCGGATGATCTCCCGGTTTGCCGTCTTAATAGCATTTACAAGGACTCTCTCGATATCTTCGCCCTGGCTTTTCTCCAGCTCACGCTGCAATACTTCCACGGTATACTTGGAAGCATAGTCGCCTGCCTGATGTCCGCCCATTCCGTCTGCCACCACAAACAGATTCCGAAGGATACCAAGTGGTCTTCCTCCTTCAAAAACGTAATCCTGATTCACCTGTCGTACCATTCCGACATCCGTTATTGAAAATGTCCTCATACTTCTTCTCCTTCTGCCACATCCGCCTTTACATAGCTGCGTCTGAGCTGACCGCAGGCCCCATCAATATCAGAGCCCATTTCCCTTCTTATAGTAACATTTATTCCGCTTTTTTCAAGTTTATTTTTGAAATTCAGGGCATTTTTGCGGCTTGGGCGTACAAAATCACGCTCTCTTACCGGATTCACCGGGATCAGATTCAAATGACAGTTTCTCGGCTTTAAAAGTGCCGTCAGTTCCCTTGCATCTTCCTCTGTATCATTGACTCCATGTACCAGACTGTATTCAAAGGTCACTCTGCGTCCTGTCTCACGGAAATAGGTATCGCAGGCATCCAGCACTTCCGGGAGATGATATTTATTTGCTACCGGCATCAGCCTTTTTCTCTTTTCCTGCGTAGAACCATGCAGGGATAATGCAAGCGTGATCTGTAAATGTTCTTTTGCCAGTTCCAGGATTTTCGGAACGATCCCGCAGGTAGATACTGTCACATTTCTCTGACTGATATTCAAACCGTGTTCATCCGTAAGCAGATGTACAAAATTCAGGAAATTTTCGTAATTATCCAGTGGCTCTCCCGTTCCCATGACTACCACATTGGATACTCTTTCCTGCGTGATCTTCTGAATCTGATAGATCTGCCCCAGCATCTCCGAAGAAGACAGGTTTCTCTGCAGACCTCCGATCGTAGAAGCACAGAATGCACATCCCATCCGGCAGCCTGCCTGTGAAGAAATGCAGACGGAATTACCATGCTTATAACGCATCAGGACACTTTCGACTACATTTCCGTCATATAACTGGAATAAGAATTTATTCGTCCCGTCAATCTGCGAGATCTGACGCTCCAGCATTTTCACCGGAAGGATCACATACTCCTCTTTCAGCTTTTCCCGTAACGCTTTTGACAGATTCGTCATCTCATCAAAATCATCTGCCAGCTTTACATGAAGCCATTCATAGACCTGCTTTGCACGGAATGGTTTTTCCCCCAGTGCCTCCATCTCTTCTTTTAATCTGTCATATCCATAAGCCCGGATATCCTTCTTCATATCAGTTCTCCCCGTTCTTTTTTAACCTTGCTATAAAAAATCCATCACTGCAATGTATACCCGGAAGTAACTGGATGCATCCTTCCTCTTCTACCGACTCTGCCAGTTGCGGGCAAAGCTTCTCTTTGATACTGTCCAGAGAAAACTGCGGGTACTTTTTCAAAAACCAGTGTACATTCTCCTCATTTTCCACGGGGTCGATGGTACAGGTACTATATAATAATGTACCTCCTTTTTTTACCATTGCCTGTGCATTTTCAAGAATCTTTCTCTGCAGTCCAGCCAGTTCTTTCAGGTCTTCCTCTTTCACCCGGTATTTCAGATCCGGTTTCTTTCCAAAGACTCCCAGCCCGGAACAGGGCAGATCTGCAAGGACAATATCTGCTTTTTCTTTCCATGCTTCATCCGGTACGGTTGCATCCCTGCAGACTGCATGAATATTTTCAAGTTCCATCCTGGCAATATTTTCTTCAATGAGTCCTACTTTATATTCCGTCAGATCCCTGGCTTCTACTTCGCCTTTTTTCGCTTCATTTCGGTCAGTTATCCACAGTTTCTCCGCAATATGTAAGGATTTTCCACCCGGAGCAGCACAGATATCCACAATTTTATTCCCTGCTTCCGGGGCTGCCAGCTCTGCCACCAGCATAGAACTTACATCCTGCACAGTAAACCAGCCTTTCCAGAAGCAGTCCAGGCTTTCAAGATAATCATATCCGCTGATGAAAAAGGCGTACGGCAGATAAGGATGCTCCTGCACAGTTACCCCTTCCTGTTCCAGTTCCTTTTTCAGTTGCTCCGGAGTTACTTTATTCTGACAGCACCGGATCGTGACCGGCCTTTCTTTCAGGAAATCGGCTGCCATGGTACGGGTGACTTCCTCCCCATAACTTTTTTCCCACAGCCTGAGAATCCATGTCGGAATAGAATATTGGATTGAAAGTGCCTCAATTCCTTCCTGCGGATAGTCCAATGTATCCAGTCCTCTTGCCACACTCCGCAGCACTCCGTTCACATACCCCTTTAATCCTGAAAAGCCTTTTCTTACTGCCAGTTTGACTGCCTCGCTGCACACCGCATGATCCGGTACGCTGTCCATATATTTTAACTGGTAAACTCCGCTTCTTAAGATATTGCGGATCACCGGTTTCATCTTCTTCACTTTTACTTTCGAGAACTGATCCAGAATATAATCGATCTCAATCAGATGCTCCAGCGTTCCCTCGGTCACCCTGGTAATAAACGCACGCTCTTTCTTCTCAAGGTATTGATATTTCGACAGTACCTCTCCGAGAATTTTATGGCTGTATGCTCCATTTTCTGTTATTTCCATCAATACTGCGAGAACGATTTCCCGCTCATTGACCTGTCTGCCCATCTTTTTCCTCCAGCATTTCTGTTCTGCACTTTAATCGTCTCTGCGTCCTCTTGTAAGGATCAGAAGACGTAATAACTGTAAAATCTGTGCCGCTGCACTTGCCACATACGTCAGTGCCGCTGCTCCCAGTACTTTCTTCACACCGCTGATCTCTTCAGGATGCAACATTCCTGCCGTCTCCAGAACATTTACTGCCCGGTGTGACGCATTGAACTCTACCGGTAAAGTCACAATCTGAAAAAGGACTGCCAGTGAGAACAACAGGATTCCCAGATTGATCAGCATTGCGGACATCTGCCCGTTGAACATCAGTCCAATAATGATCAATGGCCACGAGATCATAGAACCAAAATTTGCCGCCGGCACTAAAGCAGAACGGACAGAAAGCGGTGCATACCCTACCTGATGCTGCACTGCATGACCACATTCATGTGCTGCGACACCGATTGCTGCAACGGAAGTCGAATGATAAACCGGATCTGATAATGCCAGTGTCTTGTTCGTTGGATTATAATGATCTGTCAGATTTCCTGAAATATGGATGATCTGTACATCATAAATGCCGTTCCGATGCAAAATCTTTTCTGCCGCATCCCTTCCCGTCATGCCTGAATAACTGCGTACATTAGAATATCTTGCAAACGTGCTTTTTACTTTTGCCGATGCCAAAAGGCTTAATACCACACCAATCAGTACTAATATATAAGTCCAGTCATAATAATAGTAGAACATCTTCTCTGCCTCCTGAATTTAAATTCTGTCCATTTTCCTGCTCTATGCTTCTGTTGTAAATACAGTTCCCGGCTTCAGGCTATATCCTCTTAAAAATGCATCCGCATCCATCCGCTTTTTCCCCGGAATCTGAAGCTGCAGCACCTTCAGTCGTCCTTCACCTGTCTGTACTGTAAAGCTGTCTTTTTCCACTGCAACGACAGTTCCTGCCACTGTCTGTGATTCTCCCTGAAACTTTTCTGTCTCTGTTCCGCCTGCCTGCACACCCGCTCCCGGCTCTGCTTTCGCTTTCCAGATCTTCATCACCTTTCCGTCCCAGTGAGTATAGGCACTTGGCCAGGAATTTAAACCACGAACCAGCCGTTCGATCTCAACGGCAGATCTGCTCCAGTCGATATTTCCAAGCTTTTTATCCAACATCCGTGCATAAGCGGTGGGACTTTCTCCCTGCTTTTCAAAGGTTGCTGTATGTGTTTCCACTGCTTTCAGCGTCTCCACGCATAATGCCGCACCTGCAGCTGCCAGTTTATCATGCAGTGACTCACCGGTCTCGTCCGGTGTGATCTCAACTTCCGTCTTCTGGATCATATCTCCTGTATCCAGTCCTTCATCCATCTGCATGGTCGTTACTCCGGTCACACTTTCTCCGTTGATGATCGCCCACTGGATCGGTGCTGCACCACGGTACTTTGGAAGAAGTGAGGCATGCACATTGATGCACCCATATGGTGTCATTTCCAGAATTGACTTTGGAAGGATCTGTCCAAATGCAATCACAACCATAACATCTGCCTGATATTTTCTTAATTCTTCCACACACTCAGGATCCCTGATCTTCTTCGGCTGATACACCGGGATTCCATGCTTCATTGCCGCTGCTTTCACCGGTGTGGGCTGCATTTCTTTGCCTCTCCCCTTCGGCTTGTCCGGCTGCGTTACCACCAGACACACTTCATGTCCTGCTTCGATCAGTGCCTCCAGCGTTCCCACTGAAAAATCCGGCGTTCCCATAAAGATAATCTTCATCATGATCCTCCCTTTTTTTATTCTTCTCTGCAATGTCTGTATTTCAGAGATTTTCAGTCTTCCGGTTCCTCCACCGGTTCTACATCATGCAGTCCGTCTTCCACCTTATCCACATAAAGATGCCCTGAAAGATGATCGATCTCATGGCAGAATGCTCTTGCAAGAAGTCCTTCTCCCTCGATTTCAAATTCTTCCATCTCTTCATTCAATGCCCGCACTTTCACATAATTCGGACGTGTCACAATGCCCCATTTTCCCGGAACACTCAGGCATCCTTCTTCTCCGGTCTGCTCACCGGAAGTCTCGATGATCTCCGGATTGATCAGTACGATCGGTCCCTCGCCTACATCGATCACCACGATCCGCTTGAGGATTCCTACCTGTGGTGCTGCCAGACCGACTCCCATCTTTTCATACATCGTATCCAGCATATCACCAATCAGAATCTTTGTCCTGATGGTCATTTTTTTTACTTCTTTACACTGCTTTCCGAGAATTTCATCCCCGATTTTTCTTACTTCTCTGATTGCCATAACCTTCTCCTTCTTAATCTTACCTTAATTTCTCTTTTATTCTCACAGGTTCATCGGATTAAAATCAAACTGGATCCTCAGCTTTGCAAAGCCTGAATTGATCTCAATATACTGCTCCATCAGATCTTTTACCCGGATCAGCGTTCTGTATTCCGGTGCTTTAATATAGATTACCCGGCGGTAAATATCTTTAATCTTATCTACTCCCGGACTTGCCGGACCGATCACTTCCAGTGGTGCTTTTCCTTTGATCCTTAAGACATATTCTTTCAAATATTTACACCCAGTCTCCAGAAGCCGTTCATCTTCTCCTGCTGCCAGCACAGCCATCAGTTCTTCTGCCGGAGGATACCCCAGCAGCTCCCTGTACCGGATCTCCTGCTCATAAAAAGCTTTATAATCCTGTGCCGCAGCAGCTTTGATTGCATAATGCTCCGGGGAATAAGTCTGAATGACCACTTCTCCCTCCCGCATCCCTCTTCCGGCACGTCCTGCTGCCTGCGTCAGCAACTGAAAGGTTCGTTCCCCTGAACGGTAATCATCGGTATACAATGACATATCTGCTGCCAGCACCCCCACCAGCGTCACATTCGGGAAATCATGTCCCTTTACGATCATCTGCGTTCCTACCAGCACATCCGCCTCTTCATTGGCAAATGCTGAAAGAATTTTTGTATGTGCATCTTTCTTTTTCGTCGTATCCATATCCATCCGCAGGACTTTTGCCTGTGGGAAACGTCGTCTCACCATCTCCTCGATCTGCTGCGTTCCGGCTTTAAATTCTCCGATAAAACCGGACCCGCACTCCGGGCAGACCCGAATCTTCGGCTGCTCATATCCACAGTAATGGCAGACCATTTTCCCTCCTTTATGAACGGAAAGGGATACATTGCAGTGTGGACACTGGATCACATGTCCACACTCCCTGCAGGACACAAATCCCGAATATCCACGCCGGTTCAAAAACAGTATGATCTGCTCTCCCCGCTCCAGCCGCTCTTCCATCAGACTTTGCAGCTTCCCGCTCAGGATCGTATGATTCCCGTTCTTCAGTTCTTCCCGCATATCTACAGTATACACCTTTGCCATCTGCTGCATTCTGGAACGATGCCGCATTTCATACAGAACATACTCACCCTTCCTCGCCCGGTACATCGCCTCCATCGAGGGCGTCGCACTTCCAAGGACAACGCTTGCATCCTCTTCTTTTGCTCTCTGGATCGCAGTTTCCCGTGCATGATACCTGGGAATCTGCTCACTTTTGTAAGTCGGCTCATGTTCCTCGTCGATCACCACCAGTCCAAGATTCGGAAATGGTGTAAACAGGGCAGAGCGGGGACCGATCATCACATCGATCTCTCCCCGCTTTGCACGCATCATCTGATCATAACGTTCCCCCGCAGAAAGCCTGGAATTCATAATTGAAACCCGGTCTCCGAACTTCCTGTAAAACCGCATGACAGTCTGATACGTCAGTGCGATCTCCGGGATCAGAACGATCGCCTGTCTGCCATGTTCCACAACCGTATGGATCATTTCCATATAAACTTCCGTCTTGCCGCTCCCTGTCACTCCATGGATGAGATATGTCTTTCGCTTTCCCGCCAGATAATCCTCACGGAATCCCCGGATTACCTGCTCCTGTTCTGAAGTAAAGGTGATGGTTCGCTCCTGCTGCGTTCCCTGCTGCACCGGATTACGGTAGATCTGCTCGGATTCGAGCTTCAGTACTCCCTGCTCTTCTAACGCACGGATCACCGGCAGGGTAATATTCAGCTTTCCGGTCACCAGTTCATAATCTAAAAGCCGGTCTGCAAGCAATGCTTCCAGCAGTCTTGCCCGTGCCTTCTGGTTCTTTTTTCTATAAAATGCAAGCTTTTCTTCTCCTTCTTTTTCCGAAAGGAGAAGCCGTAAATGCTTCTTTGCATTCTCTTTCTGCCTGATCGGCAGAACGGTCTTGAGCGACTGGATCATTGTCCCGCCATAATGCTCTTTCATCCATGCCGCAAGAGCAATCAGCCTGGTCTCAATCTCCATTCCCTTTTCAGAAATAGACAGGATGGATTTCACTTTGGAAAGGTCGTATTCGCATTTTTCCGAAAAACCTGTCACGTATCCTTTGATCTGCCGGTTTCCTTTTCCGAATGGCACAACCACTTCCATTCCCGGTTGAAGTCTTGACTCCAGTTCTTCCGGGATGCGGTACTGAAAGATCTTATCCAGTTTTTCATGTTGAATATCTACTATTACATCTGCAAACACGCTTTTCCTGCCACACTTCCTGCTTATTTTCGGTTCTGACTTTTTATCCCGATTTTACTGCCCTGCTTTTATTCAGGACCTACTTATTCTGATCCTTCTCCTGCTTTTCTTCTTTCAGTTCCTCAAGAACTTCTGCAATCAGGACTCTCTCATCCATCGGATATTTCACGCCTTTGATCTCCTGATAATCCTCATGCCCTTTTCCTGCAAGCACGATCACATCTCCCACTTCACCGTGACTGATGGCATACTTGATGGCCTCCTTACGGTCACAGATCTCTACGTATTTTCCATTGGTTTTTCCAATACCGGTCTTGATATCATCAATGATCGCCTGCGGCTCTTCAAATCTCGGGTTATCCGAGGTAATGATCGTCAGGTCTGCCAGTCTTCCTGAAACCTCTCCCATCTCAAACCTTCTGTCTCTGGAACGGTTTCCCCCGCATCCAAATAAGCATACCAGACGCTTCGGATGATATTCTTTCAATGTGGTCAGAAGACTCTCCAGACTCATCGCATTATGAGCATAATCGATCATCAGCGTAAAATCATCCGACACTTTGACCATCTCAATTCTTCCCTTTACCTTTGCCTTTTTCAGGGCATCTTTGATCAGTTCTGCCGGTACTTCAAAATGTCTGCATACCGAGATCGCAGTCAGAGAATTGTAGACGCTGAACGTTCCCGGAGTGTCGATCTCAACATCAAACTCCATCACTCCGGCTACATGATATGCCACTCCCAGATATCCCGGTCTGGATACCAGCCGCACATTTTCTGCACGCAGATCTGCCTTTTCTGAAAATCCAAAGGTCTCCACTTTACAGGTTGCCCCTGAGAAAACATCCTCAAAATACTGGTCATCCACATTCGCGATCCCAAGTCTGCACTGCTTGAACAGAAGTCCCTTACATCTCTTATAATCTTCAAAATCTTTATGTTCATTCGGTCCGATATGATCTCTTCCCAGATTCGTAAAAATACCGATCTCAAACGGAATCCCTGCTGTCCTGTGGAGCATCAGTCCCTGCGAAGACACCTCCATGACCACACAGTCACATCCTTCTTTTACCATCTCTGCAAAATACTGATGGATCGTATAGGACTCCGGTGTCGTATTGGCCGCAGGGATCTTTTTCTCTCCGATGATCGCCTCGATCGTTCCGATCAGCCCGACCTTATGTCCTGTCTCCTCCAGAATAGACTTGATCATATAAGTGGTCGTCGTCTTTCCTTTTGTACCGGTAATTCCCACAATCTTCAGCTTCTCTGCCGGATACCCAAAATACGCTGCTGACATCAGTGCCAGTGCATATCTCGTATCTTCGACTTTAATGACCGTCACATCTGCCGGCACTTCCACATCTTTCTCCACAACTAATGCAGCCGCTCCTTTTTCTGCAACTTCTGCCGCATACTTATGACCGTCTGACACTGCACCGCTGATGCAGACAAAAACAGACCCGTTCTCTACTTTTCTTGAATCATTGATCAGGGTTGTCACTTCCGTTTCTGCACTTCCCTGAACCACTTTATATTCCAATCGCTCCAATAATGTATCTAATCTCACAACGCTTCCCTCCTTGCATAGACTTTCACTGCTATAGCATAACATAATTTTTCTTTATGTGCCACTTTTTCTCCTGCCTCTGCTGCCCACACTGCCTGAGCCGGGCAATGCATTTTTCTGCTCTCACTTTTTCTTCGGACGGTACAGAGTTCCTTTTATAACAGTATCTTTCCCAAAACGGCTGTTCAATTCCTCCAGTGCCGCTTTCAGTTTCTTATGCTTTTCATCCGGTTCTTCCGGTGGCTTCAGGTCAAACAGGGTCAACTGCTCCGGTGCGGACTCTTCCACCAGCTTAGAAGTCCTGATCCCTAACAGTCTTACCGGCTCTCCGCTCCATAACTCCTGAAATAATTTCCCCGCCTTTTCAAGCAGTACCTCCGGCTGTGCGGACGGCTTTTCCAGCTGCATCTGATGCGATGCATTCCGAAAATCAAAATACCGGATCTCCACACTGAGCATTCCGGCTTTTTTCCCTGCTTTCTTCAATCTTGTGCCGACACTCTCTGCCAGATTCTTCAGCACTTTTTCTGCTTCTTCATAGGTGACTGCATCTTCCGCCAGTGTCGTTGAATTTCCGATTCCTTTTGCCTCATCCGGTACAGACTGCACTTGATCATCTCCGATCCCGTTGGCGAACTCCCACAGCATACGCCCATGACTTTTCAGATGAAGCTCGATCAGTGCTTCCTCTGCCCCCGCCAGGTCACCGATCGTATTGATCTCCAGCTTTTTCAGTATTTCCACACTGGATCTGCCTGCCATATACAGCTCACTGACCGGAAGCGGCCACATCTTCTGCCGGATCTCATCCGGGAAAAGGGTATGCGTCTTATCCGGTTTTTCAAAGTCTGAAGCCATCTTTGCCAGCAGCTTATTCTCTGAAATACCAATATTCACCGTAAAACCAAACTTCCTCTTCACACCCTCCCTGATCCATTCAGCTCCCTCCTGCGGAGACGGAAATCTGTACGCAATCTCCGTAAAATCCATATAACATTCATCCACACTGACCTGCTCAATCTTTTCCGTAAATGTACGCAGATACTCCATCAGTCTCCGGCTCTTCTCATGATACATTCTATGATCCGGTGCTCTCATGATAAGATTCGGGCATTTCCGGAATGCATTTACAACCGGTTCCCCCGTCCTGATCCCGTACTTTTTTGCCGACGGAGATTTTGCAAGAACAACTCCGTGGCGGG